>ERZ772770.17-NODE-17-length-40728-cov-3.85351_pt1 | contig 40728 bp, 29 predicted proteins | sample MGYA00511361_ERZ772770 | MGnify/ENA primary metagenome ERZ772770 (study PRJEB29015, sample SAMEA2738026) | human oral metagenome | biome: human oral; feature: human-associated habitat; material: saliva | place: China | collected 2251 ... | reverse complement strand
CCATCACCAAGGGTATGCAGGCTGATGAGAACGGCAAGTTGACTATGTTCCCTGATGTATTGCGCGCAGCCGTGGGTGAGCCTCTAGCCAGCCAGGTGACCTGGTCGGCAATTGTGGGCCCCTCGATCGCCGGCGAGCTGGCGGTAGGCCACGATACCTGCGTGGTGTTCTGTGGTGAGGACCGGGCCAGCCTGGATGAACTGCAGCAAATGTGGGCCACCGACTACTACCACATCTGGACTTCCACGGACTTCATTGGTCACGAGGTAGGCGCTGCCACCAAGAACATTTATGCTTTCGCCGCCGGTTTCGCTGATGGCCTGCTAGCCAAAGCTGGCAAGGAAAACGACCGCTACCGCATGTACAACTACGGGGCCGCCATCTTCGCCCAGGGGCAAACTGAGCTCACCCAGTTCATTGAGTTGCTGGGCGGCGACGTAACCACCGCTAAGGGCCTAGGCGGCGTCGGCGACATGTTCGTCACCTCTATGGGTGGACGCAATGTGCGCGCCGGCAAGTTCGTGGGCCAGGGCATCCCCTTCTCTGAGGTGCGTGACACTCACATGAAGGGGGTAACCATGGAGGGTGTGGCCGCCATTCGTGTAATCGGTGGAGCTCTGGCGCCACTGACCGAGCGTGGGGTTATCAGTGAAGATGACTTCCCGCTGCTGCGTGCGCTACACGCCATCATTGTCGACGACGCCCCGCTAGAGATCCCCTGGGACAAGTTCTTTGGCGGTCGCCACTAAAGAGCGCGGGGGTCTACCGCATTCAACTAGTTAACTTTCGAAGGAGAAAATCAATGACTGATTTAGCGGCCCTCTTGGATGAGGCACTAAAAGACGCCACCGACACCAAGGCCGTAGCTTTCGGGCGCGGCGCTGTGCACCGCACCGGCGAAGTATTCACCTCCACTTTCCCCGGCAAACGCGCCGTGGTGGTGGGCGATGACAACACCTTCAACGCAGTAGGTGCCACCACCGCCGCCGGCGAGCCGGTAGCAGCCGGCCCTGCCGTCGTCGACTCCCTAAAGCAAGCGGGCGTGGAGCTGGAAGAAAACATTATTTTCCCCGGCACCCCCACCCTCTACGGCGGCTATGACAATGTGGAAATTATCCGCGAAAAGCTACGCGGCCTAGATGCTATTGCCATTGTGGTGGGCTCGGGCGTGCTTAACGACCTAACCAAGCTGGCCAGTGGCGAGCTGGGGCGCCCCTACATGGTGGTATGCACCGCCGCCTCTATGGACGGCTACGCCTCCTTTGGTGCCTCCATCTCTAAGGATGGCTTCAAGATCACCCGCAACTGTCCCGCCCCGGCCGCCGTCGTAGCTGACCTGGACATTATGGCTGCCGCCCCCAAGCGCCTAGTGGCCACCGGCGTGGGCGACCTGATCGAGAAAATCCCCGCCGGTGAAGACTGGATCATTGCCGACATGCTCGGCGTAGAAGCCATAAACCACCAGGTGTGGCCGCTAGTGCAGGGGCCACTGCGTGAAGCTATCAGCCAGCCCGCCCAGCTGCGTGCCGGCGACGCCGACGCCACCGCCTGGCTGGCCGCCGGACTGCTAATGAGTGGCCTAGCCATGCAGGCCGCCCAGTCCTCCCGCCCCGCCTCGGGCGCCGGACACCAGTTCTCGCACCTGTGGGAAATGGAAGGTCACGGCCTGGACTGGGAGCCCCCGCTGACCCACGGTTTCAAAGTGGGCCTGGGCACGGTAGCCATCTGCGCCCTGTACGACGTCGCCCTGCGTAAAGACATCAGTGACCTCGACGTCGAAGCCCGTATTGCCGCCTGGCCCACCCGTGAAGGTATGGAAGCCCACGTGCGTCAGTGGAACCAAAGCGCCCCCAGCGGCCTGCTTGAAGCCGCCGTGGTGCAGACCGACGCCAAGTATCTGACCCCCGAGCAGCTGCGTGAGCGCATCCACACCCTGCAAAAGCTGTGGCCACAAATCAAGGAAACCTCAGCCAAACAGCTGCTTAGCGCTGAGGAAATCGCCGATGTACTCAAGACTGTAGGCGGCATCTACCACCCGGCCCAGATTGGTATCAGCCTGGAAAAGATGCGCGAAACCTACACCCGCGCTCAGATGATCCGCACCCGCTACACCATTTTGGATGTGCTGTGGGAGCTGGGCATTTTGGACGAATGCGTAGAAGAACTCTTTGCCCCTGGCGGCTACTGGGCCAGCGCACCTGTACCCACCGACCGCGTCAGCGGTGCTGAAAACTGAAAACGCAAGCCCCTAACACAAGGAAGTAACATGGAAGAGACTTACGTTCTAGGTATTGACTTTGGCACGCTATCTGGGCGTGCGGCGATTGTGCGCGTGGCTGACGGTTTAGAAAAGGCCGCCGCTGTCTACGAGTACCCCAACGCCGTCATGGATGATGTACTGAGCGTGGCGGACGGCCAGAAGCTGCCGGCGGACTTTGCCCTGCAAAACCCGCGCGACTACATTGATGTGCTAAAGCACGCCGTACCTGAGGCTATCGCCAAGTCCATGGTGGACCCGACCCAGATCAAGGGTATTGGTATTGACTTCACCTCGGCCACGGTAATTGCCGCTAAGGAGGACGGCACCCCGCTGTGTGACCTGGCTAAGTTCAACAACAACCCGCACGCCTACGTCAAGCTGTGGAAGCACCACGGCGCCCAGGACCAGGCTGACCGCATTGTGGCCCTGGCTAAGGAGCGCGGCGAGTCTTGGTTGGCCCGCTACGGTGGCATCCTGTCTGCAGAGATGCTGCTACCCAAGGTGCTGGAAACCTACGAGAAGGCCCCCGAGGTTTACGCAGACACTGACGTGTTTATGGACGCTTTGGACTGGATCGTGTGGCGTATGACCGGCAACCTGGTTTACTCCGCTGGCGACTCCGGTTACAAGCGTAACTTCCAGGACGGCGCCTACCCCAGCGAGGAGTTCTTGGAGCTGCTCTCGCCTGGTTTTGGCAAGGTATTTAGCGAAAAGATGCCCGGGCAGGTGTTGGCGCTAGGTGCTGAGGCAGGTAAGCTTACCGCCCACGCCGCCGCCTGGATGGGCTTGGAACCTGGCATTAGCGTGGCCACCGGTAACATTGACGCCCACGTAACCGCTGCGGCTGTGCAGGCTGTGGAGCCGGGGCAGCTAACCGCTATTTTGGGTACTTCTGCTTGCTACATCGTCTCTGGGCCGCAGTTCCGTGAGGTTCCGGGTATGTTCGGGTGTGTCGACGGCGGCGTGGTGGATGGGCTGTGGGGCTTTGAGGCCGGCCAGTCCAGCATGGGTGACGTGTTTGCCTGGTACCTGGACAACGCCCTGCCCCACTCCTACGTGGTTGCCGCCGAAAAGGCCGGCATCAGTATCTTTGAGTTGCTGGCCGAAAAGGCCCGCGCCCAGGAGATTGGTGAGCACGGCCTGGTAGCTCTGGACTGGTTCAGCGGTAACCGCTCGATCCTGGTTGACTCTGAGCTTTCTGGCGCCATTTTGGGTATCACCATGACCACCAAGCCTGAGGACATTTACCGGGCCCTGGTGGAGGCCACCTGCTTCGGGGCCCGCACTATTATCGAGTCCTTCACTAACGCCGGCGTCAAGATTGACGAGATTGTGGCTAGCGGTGGTCTGATCAAGGACCCGTTCTTCATGCAGACCCTGGCCGACATCACCTGTGTACCGCTGAGCGTGGCCACCACCAAGCAGGGTGGGGCGCTAGGGGCTGCTGCCCACGGCGCGGTAGCTGCCGGTTTCTACCCCACCATTAAGGAGGCCTCCCTGGCCATGGGTGGCAAGATTTCGGCTGCATACGTACCCAACTACGATCGCACCGCCCGCTATGACGAGCTCTTCAACGAGTACCGTCAGCTGCACGACTACTTCGGTCGCGGCGAAAACGAGGTTATGCACCGCCTCAAGGACATCCGTCGCCGCGCGGTTGAGCGCAAGCGTGCAGCCGCTAAGAAGCCGCAGGAGTGAAACTCACCGATCTAACCCAGACCCAGCGCGCTCAAGTAGAGCGCACCAGGCAGGTAGTGGCGCAGCTACACGCACTACTACCTGCCTGGGGGCTGGTAGTTTGGACTGCCGGTAACGTATCTGAACGAGTACCGGGCACAGACCTGTTTGTGATTAAGGCTTCCGGAGTTGCCTATGAGGGCATGGAAGCCGCCCACATGGTGGTGTGTGACCTGCAAGGACAGTTGCTTGACGACGACGCTAGCGGGCTCGCTCCTTCCTCGGATACGGCAGCTCACGCCTACGTCTACCGACACATGCCTGAAGTTGGCGGGATGGTGCACACCCATTCCTCCTACGCCACAGCTTGGGCGGCAATTGGCGAACCTATCCCCTGCTGTCTAACCATGATGGCTGATGAGTTTGGTGGTGACATTCCGCTGGGCCCGCTAGCGATTATCGGCGACGATTCGATCGGGCGCGGAATTGTTGAAACCTTACGTAACTGCCATTCGCCGGCGGTGTTGATGGCCAACCACGGTCCCTTCACCGTAGGTAAGGATGGACGTAGCGCCGTAAAAGCTGCGGTAATGTGTGAAGAGGTAGCCCGCACCGCTTATCTAGCACGTACGCTAGGTGAAGTTAAGCGGATACCTGATGACATGATCAAGCAGCTTAATGATCGCTACCAGAATGTCTACGGACAACATTAATGCATACATATAGTCAAAACGATGACTAGCAAGTATGTCTAGCTAGTGTGACTAGCGAGTCTGCCTAGTTCATATGACCAACGAACATGACTAGCGTTGGGGCCGCGTATTCCGAACGGTATACGCGGCCCCACGTTTTATTTGGTGCTGCTTATTGCGCAGCTTTGGCTAACCAGTCTCGCCTGGCGTAGCCCCAGCAAACTTGGCGCAGCTTAATGCGCCACTCTGCCAGTTTTGGCTGGCGCAGCTTTGGTGGCGCGACTTGGTTTAGTTCTCGGCCCAGTAGGCGTGTAGAGCGCGAGCCAGGTAGGGGCCATCTTCAACCCCGCACATCTCACGGGCAGAGTGCATAGACAATAGCGCAATACCTACGTCAACAGTGGTGATGCCTAGACGCGAGGCAGTAATCGGACCAATGGTAGTGCCGCAAGGCACGGAGTTGTTGGAAACGAAATCCTGCGTGGGCACACCCGCCGCATTACAAGCACGCTTCCAGATAGCCCCACCTACCGCGTCGGTAGCGTAGCGCTGGCGAGCGTTAATCTTCAGCAGCGGTCCGTGGTTGATGAGCGGACGCACCTGCGGGTCATGCAGCTGGCCATAGTTGGGGTGAACGCTGTGTCCGGCGTCGGCGCTAATGCAGCTAGAGCGAGCCAGCAGAGCCCGCTCGCCGTCGCCCACAAAGCCCATAACCGCAGCCAGACCATGCAAAACATCCTGCAGGAAGGGGCCGCCCGCACCTGAGCGGGTGCCACTACCTACCTCTTCGTGATCAAAGGCCACAAACACCGCAGCGTCAGTTTCTGTACCAGCCAGGTTTTCCAAGGCAACCAGGCCGGCATGAACACTAGAGAGGTTGTCTAGGCGCGAGCTGGCCAGGAACTCCTGGCGCAAACCAAAGACACTGGGAGGCTGCACCAAATAGGTGAACACATCATGGAAAGCTAGCTGATCAGGACTAATACCAGCCTGCTCACACAGATAGTTTTCAATGTCGTGGCAACTTACCGCCTCGCCAGCCAGGGCGGTTAGCGGCAGCATGTGGGCCTGACGGTCTAGGTGCAGGTTTTCATGCGCACTACGGTCCAGGTGGGGAGCCACCTGCGCGGTGCGGGCAATGGGGCCAGTACGCACCAGGTGGACGGCGCCGTCGTAGGTGGTCAGACGTCCTGCCAAACCAACTTCACGGTCTAGCCAGGAGTTTTCTAGGGCGCCACCATAAATTTCGGCGTTGATCATTTCCCAGCCTTCGCGCACAATCGCACCCTGGGGCTTGAGCTTGAGCGCCGGAGAGTCAGTGTGGGCACCCACAATCCTGAAGCCAGTGCGCTCACTAGGGGCGCTAGGCAGGCACCAGGACGCAATGGCGCCGTCGCGAATCACATATCCGCGCGCCGGAATGGAACTATCCCAAGCCACAGTCTCATCTACAGCCTTGAAACCCCGCTTTTCTAGGCGGGCGGCTACAGCCTGAGCGGCGTGGTAGCTGGTGGGAGAATCAACAACAAACTGACTGATTGCCTGCGTATAGTCAGGCACCTCAAATCCACTCATAGTTCAATTGTTGCACTTTGAGCCAGGCTACCCAAGAAAAACACCCAGGGCCGCACTCAATGAGCGCGACCCTGGAGAACCGTCATATATGACGAGAGCTAAGGCCTTAGTGGCCTCCACCCCTGACCACGCCAGAGAGCGGGATGTGGTTGAGGACAGGCGAGTTGTTGGCGTTAGTGATGGCGTTCTGGCTACCAACCTCACGCATGGTAACCACCGCACCCATAACGATCGGGAAGGAAGTTAGCGGGGTGTTGTTGGAGTGTACATGCAGCACTGCACCGAAGTGGGCGTTAGTCTTGGCGCGCAGGTCATTCTTCTCATAGCGCCAGGTGCCCGAGAAAGTGGATACGTAAGGCGTCCAGTTGCTGATATCCGCGCCCAGCTTGGCCTGAACCGCCTTGGCGTGGTCGCTAAAGCGCGAATCAGCCAGCATCTCGGCCAGGGTCTTAGCCTCCGGTTTAGACCAGGAAGCAAAGTTCAGCGAGGTGGTGGGCCAGTTGATGCCATCGGTGTTGCCGGTAACCGGCTGCCAATCGATGTTGGAGTACTCCGCCGTGTTAATCCAGAATACCTGGTACAGGCCAGTTAGGTTGGCCGGCGTACCAGCATTGGGGCTAGCCAGACCGGTGTCCTTGCTGGGGTAAGTGGAGCCGTCAACGTTAGGCCAACCAACCGGACCAAACTCTTCATTACCATCGGAGCCATTGTTGTAAAACCCGAAGTAATAGGTCTGATCAGCATTGATGCGCGCATCACGTTCCTGGCGCGGATCGTAGCCATTAGGGATGTTGGCTGGAGCACCCTGGTTCCAGCTATAACCGGAATAGACCGGGTTTAGCTGAGAGGTATTGACGGCTGCGGCGCTAGCGCACACCGCAATTGCTGGGGCAGCCCATACTGCTCCACGCAGCACCTGCCGACGTTCTACACCGCTAGGCATGTCTGTCTCCTATTTTTGACATAGATATAGTTCTGCTTAAGGGAGACCGACAACGGAGTCACACCGGTTTTAGGGGTGGGGGAGATATGACTTCCGTGGTACGGCTGGGAGGGGGTACCACTAGTTTAGACTGGAGTCTAAGCAGGTGAGCACCATTGCTACGGGAATTTATCCCAAATCTACATGCCGGGCAATTAGTCCCGACTTACTTAGACATGTGACGAGCTGGGCAAAAAGTGGAGTTTATAAAGGTGCTTAATGCATTTTGTTGCAAATCTGAGACCTTTCAGGGGCCAATCTAGACGGTCTCACAATCACAAAAGACTTAGATCACATAGCATTCAAGTAGTTGAACAGGTAAAGTTTTGTTCCGGTCCCCTGGATGTAATCTCTACATATCTTCCCCTACCCATTTGAAGGATTTCTCTAATAATGACTGAAATCAAGCGTCGTACCCTTGTTAAGGGCTCCGCCTGGGCCGCTCCGGCTGTTCTAGTGGCTGAGGCTGCCGCTCAGGCCGCTACCTCCCCCAGTGACATCATCCCCGTGGCCCAGATGTACATGAAGATGCGCGGCACCCCCGCCAACATCAACGCTGCGGGTGTTGCTGCCGGCCGTAAGGGCCTAACCTGTGAAGAAATCGGTGGTTGGCCCTACGTCGTTAACGGCGCCATCGACTGGAACAACACCCTGGGTGGTGGCTGGGCTACTAACGACCCCAGCATTTCCCGCGTTGGTACCGCCTACCTGAAGAGGCAGGGTGTCAAGTTCTACTTCGGCGCCAAGTCTGACGCCGGCGAGAACGGTCTAGACATCACCGTTGCCCCCGGTGGCGCTGAGCTAGACCCCAGCCGCATCGTTAGCACAAAGGTTATCTTCCTGCTGCCGAAGGCTGCTTACGGTGACACCCCGACCTTCACCAACATCTCCTCCAGCAACGAGGGTGGCTACCCCTGGGACTCTTGGGCCACCAACGGTTCCTGGACTCCGCTGACCCAGAAGGCCATGACCTCCTTGCGTAACAGCCCCGACACCGCTTCGGTGCTCAAGAAGGTTGACGCTGGTAACTTCACTGACCTGACTACCTTGAACGGCACCGTTGAGAACACCCTAAACACCAAGTGGAACGCTTGGGTTGGTGAGTACCACGGTACCTGGACCAAGTCCGCTGACGGTCGGAAGCTGACTGCTGACAGCCCCTTCGCCATGGCCCTGACCCTGAACCAGACCGGTCTGTCTGAGACCCTGACCCGTCTGATCTTCATGCCGGTCTTCGTGATCACTTACCGTATGCCCAACGGCAAGCTGGTTTACTTGCACCGTTCCAGCGTACGTAACATGTACTGGCAGCTGACCGTGACCGGTAACCCCGGTCTGGACGACAGCATGCCGGACGAGGACGGCAAGCGCTGCCCGGTTAGCGTTCACGACCACATTTAATGCCCAGGCCGGCTAAGGCGGGCAAATTTTAAGGGGCGTATCAGTTTTAACTGGTACGCCCCCTTTTGCTGCCTACAAATACAGGCATACAAATACAGGCATACAAATACAGGCAAAATCATCCCTTCCCTATAATTTTTCCATGGGGTTTTATAGGGAACGGACGACTTCCCAGTAACGGACGGTTTTATAAGTAACCGCACCCTAGTAACTGCACCTGGCCACCACACCCCGACAGTCGCATCCTGGCAACCTCATCCTGGCAACCGTGGTGGTGACCGTGACCTAGTGGCCGCGCCCCAGCAGACGCTAGTCTTGCCAGCTCTGCTTGGCAGCCACGCAGGCCACCATCACCTAATCCGCGTCTTAATGCAGTTCCAGCGCCACTATCTGGGCGCCCTTAACGACGACGTCGCCGCCGCCCCTAGCTGCAACGTCACCTTCCGGCGTCGCCCCTAACTGCACCGAAGCAGGCCGGCGACGCAAATGCACCACTACCGCCTGCCCTGGACGCAACCAAGGATCACTATCAGGGAGCTTAGTGGCCAATTCAGGGCCCATATATTCACGCAAAGTCTTAAAAAGCAGCGGCAAGCAGGGGCGATGCACACACAGCGCCAGCGGATAGCCAGGTTCCGGCCACCCCACAGGCTCACGCCCAGCCCAAGCTTCAGGCTCACGCACCAGCGAACCACCAGAGCCGCGTTCCAGCAGATCCCGGAAGTTAGCCTGCATAATCTCAGGCGTCGTTAAGGCGCTAACCTCAGTGAACGCCTCGTCAGTGTGCAAATCCAGGCCGCAGCCATGCGCGTAGGGCGCCAGGGTGTCAACGCAGCGCCTCCAGGGCGAAGAAACCAGCTGCCCCACCCCATAGGCGCTAAGCAGAGCCGCCACGTCCCGGGCTTGGGCCTGCCCCCGCCCCATCACCAAAGGCCGGGTAAGCTCACTATTAATCCCATAACCCCAGGTGGCGCGGCTAACCGCTTTGGCGTGGCGCACCAGCACCAGGCTACGTACCTGCAGCTGTCCGCTCTCATACCAGTCCACCAGGCGCGCCAGCAGGCGCTTGTCGTCAGCATGGGTGAGCTTGCGGGCGGCCTTTTTCACCTTCCACCAACGCACCTTGTCGATTTCACGCTTGGATGCGGGTTTTACCGCAGCTCGCAACCCCTCCCCCGGGCCAGCCTCAGGTAAAACCTGGGCCGCCCAGTACAGGGTGCGTTTTTTGCGGCCACTTACCAGGCGACGGCGGGCCTTGCCCAGGTAGCGTCCCAGCACAATCTGACGGCCGGTTTCCTCAGCTACTTCCCGGATGGCGGTGAGCACCATGGACTCACCGGGTTCGGCTTTGCCCTTGGGGAAAGACCAGTCATCATAGCGCGGGCGGTGCACTACCAGCACTTGCAACTTATCGTTTTTAAGGCGCCACACCAGCGCGCCAGCGGCTAACACCGGCGGGCGGCGTGAGGCCTTGATCCGCAAGCTTTTCTTGCGGCGCTTAGCCTGGCGCTTGTCTTGCTGCCCGGCTTGCCGCTTGTCTGCTTCTGCCGGCTTGCCGCGTTTGCTTTGCTCACGCGGCTTACTTAGCTTGCTGCGCGCACCAGCCTTAGCTGCAAGACTCATTTAACCCGGGCCCGAGCCTGGGACATCAGCACGTTTTGCACGTCCTCAAGCTCCCGTCCGTCGTCGTCATGAGTACGCCGCTGCCAGGTACCGTCGGGAAGTAGGTGCCAGGCGCTGATGCGGCCGGAGGTTTCCAGGTCAATCAGCCAATGCAGGCGCTCCACCAGGTCTGGCTGGGTGATCTTAACCAGGGCCTCCACGCGGCGGTCCAGGTTACGGTGCATCAGGTCAGCGCTACCAATGAAAATCTCGGGGTTGCCGTCGTTAGCAAAGGCGTAGATGCGCGAGTGCTCCAGGTAGCGGCCCAGGATTGAGGTGACGTGAATGTTTTCGCTTAAGCCTTCAACTCCGCTGCGGATCCCGCAAATACCGCGAACCACCAGGTCAACGCGTACACCTGCACGCGAGGCCCGGTAGAGAGCATCAATGATGCGCTCATCAACAATGGAGTTGACCTTGATCTTGATCCAGGCTTCACGCCCAGCCAAGTGGTTTTCGATTTCGCGCTTGATACGTTCCAGCAATCCGTTGCGTAGGCCGCGCGGGGCTACCAGCAGGCGGCGGAAGCGGGCGCGCGGGGCATAACCTGAAAGCTGGTTGAACAGCGTGGTCAGGTCTTGGGCGACGTCGCGGTCGCAGGTCAGCAGGCCCAGGTCCTCATAGCCACGGGCGGTCTTGGGGTGGTAGTTGCCCGTGCCCACGTGGCAGTAGCGGCGCAGGCCATCAGTTTCCTGGCGCACCACCAGCGACAGTTTGCAGTGAGTTTTAAGCCCGATCATGCCGTAAACCACGTGTACACCGGCCCGCTCAAGCTTGCGTGCCCACACAATATTGGCTTCTTCATCAAAGCGAGCCTTGATTTCCACAATAGCCACTACCTGTTTGCCCAGCTCAGCGGCTTCAATCAGGGCGTCAACAATGGGCGAGTCGCCACTGGTGCGGTACAGGGTCTGCTTGATGGCCAGTACCTTGGGGTCGTGGGCGGCCTGGGAGATGAACTCCTGGACGCTGGTTGAGAAGGCGTCGTAGGGGTGGTGCAGCAAAATGTCGTGCTCACGGATGGCCGCGAAAATGCTGCGAGGCCGCGCCGATTCGCGCGGGTTGATCCCGGCCGGGGTGACTGGCACGTAGCGCTTGTATTTGAACTCGGGGATGTCCAGGTCGTGAATTTCTGACAAGTCAGACAAGTTCAGCGGCGCGGGCGAGACAAACACGTCTTCTTGCGTGATGTTTAGCTTGCGTACCAGGTAGGTGCGCACAAAGTCGCTGATGGAGTCTTCTACCTCCAGACGCACTACCCGCCCAAAGCGGCGTCGTCCCAGCTCTTTTTCCATGGCGGTGAGCAGGTTTTCGGCGTCGTCCTCTTCAACTTCGAGGTTTTCGTTGCGGGTGACGCGGAAGACGTGGTGCTCCACGATTTCCATGCCTGGGAAGAGGTGGTCTAGGTGGTGAGCCACGACTTCCTCAAGTGGGATGAGCGCCAGGTTGCGCGGTTTAGCGTTGGTTAGCTCGCGCCCGGGCACCTGCACGAATCGTGGCAGAGAGCCGGGCAGTTTGATGCGGGCGAAGTGGTTTTTGCCGCTGCGTGGGTTGCGCAGCATAACCGCCAGGTTCAGTGACAGACCGGAAATGTAGGGGAAGGGGTGCGAGGGGTCCACCGCTAGCGGGGTCAGCACCGGATAGACCCGGTAGCGGAAGTAGCGGGTGAGCTTGTCGCGCTCTTCCTGGTTTAGCGATTTCCAATCGGTAATTTCGATTCCTGCCTGGGCCATGGCCGGGCGTACATCGTTTTGGAATAGCTCGGCTTGGGCGGCGGTGAGTTTTTTGGCGCGCAGGGTGATCAGCTCTAGCACCTGCTTAGCGTCCAGCCCGGAGGCGCGTACGGGGGTGATTCCGGCGGCGATGCGTCGCTTTAGCCCGGCCACGCGCACCATGTAGAACTCGTCCAGGTTGGAGGAGAAGATGGAGAGGAACCAGGCGCGAGTGAGTACTGGCAGGCTGCGGTCTTGGGCCTGTTCCAGCACGCGCTTGTTGAAGTCCATCCAGGTTAGTTCCCGGTCAACGAAGCGATCGGGGAATTTGTCTAGCGCGGGCAGTTTTTCTTGCAGGCGGTCGATGTCCGCCCAGTACTCCTTACTTGAGGGGTCTACTACCTCTACAGCTTCTGCTGGCTTAACGCCGTCTAGTTGCGTACTGCCTGCGGTTTGAGTGCCGACGACGCCGCTCACCTTGGCATCTTTTGTCTCACCGGCGCGCTTGGCTGTGTCAGCTTTAGCGTCATTGGCGGCGGTTTTACCGCTCGCCTTTACACTGTCTACCTTGGCGCCTTTAGCGCCAGTAGCACCCTTAACTCCGCCAGCGCTGCCACCTTCAGTCCCCACACCAGCGGCGGCGTCGACTTTAGCTCCCGCGCCAGCGCCGTCGGCTTTACCCCCAGCGCCACCAGCAGCACTAGCGCTACCAGCTTTAGCCGAGCCAGCCGCGTCAGCCGCCTTTGCGCCAGTGGAAGTCTTGGCTGCCTTGCCGCGCTTTGAGTTCTTAGTGTTTTTAGCTGGCGGCGCATCTGCCCCAGCGCTAGCCTTGACGCTTTCTTCGGCGCCAGTCTCGCCAGCTTCAAGCACTTCGATAGCAGCCTCAACACCGCTAGCGTCAGTGTCGGAGCTCGCCTCCTCCTCGAAGTCCTCGTCCGCGTAGGCGGGGCCAGCGTCGTCCTCGAAATCTCGGGGGTCTGCGGTTTCAATAACGGCGGCTATGGCTGCGTCGGTGCGCTTGGCTTCTTCGACGTCGACATCCTGTGCAGCGTGATCTTGCATACTCGTATTCTGTCAGTGATAGAGGTTAATCTTTTCAGCAATATTGTACTGATATTTGGGTGTTAATGCCCCTGGGGATTAATCCAGTTTCCCGACGGCGGCTTTGCTGGCTGCTTCATGTAGCTCGGCGGCGGTGGTGGCCAGGGCGCGAGCACGGGCGGTGACCACGTCGTAAAGCGGGTCGTTTTCGTCAGTAATCCAGCTGTCTTGCTCACTAGCGCGGCTAAGGCGTTCTAGCAGGGCGGCGCTGGCTAGTAGCGTGGGGTACAGCTGGGACCGGCGCGACGACGTCCGTTGGCTGTCGTCGGACCCACCGCCTAGCAGCAGCTCGTTTAATTGGGCTTGCACTTGGGCCACACTGTCTACCCGCTGCCCCTGGGATAAAGCGGCCTCAAAGCGGGCCTGAGCAGCAGCGTCGTCGTCGTTAATAGTTACTGCTGTGGCGTAACGCGACTCTACTAGGGCCGGGTCGCGCTCAATCCATTCGCGTAGCAGTAGTAGGCGCCAAAGCGCGCCAGGTAAGGTGCCCGCAGGACTGGTGGCCCATAGCTCGCCAATCACATCTACGCCATGGGATGCCACAACTTTTCGCAACCCAGCGGCGGTTAGCGTGGCGTCAGTGTCCGCACCAAGGTAGCCACCAATGAGCAGCTGGGCGCTTTGGTGAGCCAGAGCGGAGGTGGCGGCAGTGTCTTCAGCGCCGGTGTAACGCTCAGCTTCGGCGGGTTCCATGAGGACGGGGCGGTGGAATTGGCGGGTCATACATGCCTCCTTTTAGACGTAGGCTAACAAGTCCGCTATGATGGGGGCTGTCAGTTCGCTGCGGGCCGTTCCAAAAGCCCGTTAGGCGTTGCTCGCATCCGCAAGATGCTAGCCGTGCAGCAGTGAGCAGGCCTGCCCCCTTAGCTCAGTTGGTTAGAGCTACGGACTTTTAATCCGCAGGTCGAGGGTTCGAGTCCCTCAGGGGGTACTTTTCAGACAGTGCACCCTCACCAAGGTTTGGTGAGGGTTTTCTTTATTCCTTCAGAAATCATCAAAGTAGTGAGGAAGCTGACGAGTCCAGTTCTGTCTACTACAGCAACTGCACTGAGGCTTGGAATGCTGGAGCTGCCCCTATTTACCGTGGCGAGCCCGGTTACCGAATTGATTTAGACCGCGATAAGGACGGCGTTGCTTGCGAAAGGCGACCACCACATAGTCGCTAGCTGGTAACTAGCTAACTGGTCACTATTCGCTAACAGCCTATGAAAGGCTAGAGATTTTAGAGGCTCATGGGGCATAATAGAGGCAGCCAGTTCCCGCAAGGGAAACTGACTGCCTCAGGCCACTGTCCTTTAGTTCTTTAGCAGTGGCGTGAGGGCTACAATCAAAGCCGCTAGAGCCTGGATGAGAGCAGCGACAGTTGCGATGTCAACGCTCTTCTTCCGGGCCTTTCGCTTGCCTTGACCAGTCTTGGACTTGCCAGACAATGAGCCCACCTCCTCTCAAACCCCCAATCGCTTCCCAGCCATAAGCCACTAGAAGATGTACCGGGAACGTTGGCCGCTTAAAAGAGGGCAAAATAAGCCTAGCAAGAGTCCGGCAAGTGGTGGTTCAAAATTAGAGCAGCGTTTTAAGCTCACAGCCCAGAAAAAAGGCTAGAGCCCGTAAATAAGCGTGAGGCATAATAGAGGCAGCCAATCCCCTATTTAAAGAGGACTGACTGCCTCAGCCACTGCTACTTAAGAGCGATGAGCAGTGACGCGAGGGCTCCAATCAAAGCCGCTAGGGCCTGGATGAGAGCAGTGACATTCGCGGTGTCAATGTTCTCCTTCCGGGCCTTTTGCTTGCCTTGACTAGTCCTGGACTTGCCGGACATAAGCCCACCTCCCTTCTAACCCCAATCACTTGCCAGCCATAAGCCGCTAAAAGAGGTGAGCTGGTAGTGTTGGCCGCTTCAAAGAGGGGCAAGCTAAGCCTAGCTCAAGGTTGCGTTCGGTTCGAACAAATGTTGCTACCAAAATCAGCATGTTGCGACGGCGCAAATCTAGCAGCGCTAGGGATATTCACCGTTTAGTGACACTTACTCTTTATAGACAGCAACCACTTTCATAATAACTACCACTATCTGCGTAACGATAAAGCCTAGTAGCGGAAAATTAATCAATGCAAACATATATCCCGTAGGATCTACAGAAGCCCCACTACCCCCATAAATTCCAAAAAACGAGGTCATATACGCCATAGCCACCCAGGGACTAACTAATATTAGAATCCCAAGAGCATCAACGCACCTTACCCAAAAAGCTAAACTGTTCTGTTTCTTATCGGCCATTTGCCGCACCTCCTTTAGTACACCGCCAGTATTGCATCAGCACATACAGCACATACTGCGAGTTGACACAGCTAACGCAACGACGCTCTAGCTACTAATAAACCCCCCGCCAAGACCACGCAATTAAAACCTATAGGGACGTACAAAACTAAAAGGCCGAGACAAAACCAGGCAAAGCTGTCAACATCATCGACACGAGCCCCCGGAACAGTAGCAAGACCAATAGCAACAAATCGGCTCATCATTAAAACAAATCCAACCAGTGCGCTACGTGTCGCAATTATACGCAGTATCTGCCGCTTTCGTTTACGAGCAACCTTATCCTGCCAGCTAAGCCCACTTTCAGAAGAGAGCCCTATTTCCTGCGATAACACAACTGGAGGCACTTGTCCGCTTATCCGCTGCGACCTAGCCAGCATTTCCCTTAAGGCCTCCCCAGGCTGCTTCTCAGGTATTTCCTGTTCCATCAGCTACCACTCCGTCCACTCAAGGCACTCGCTTGGTTCTCATTCATTTTCTAACCAGCTTTCCGGCAAATAAGATGACTACCAACCTAGCGTAGATCCGGCATATAGGCAAAAAACCCTTACCAACACTAATACCGAACCCAATCTACTTACACAGATTCTTGCCAAAATCAAACATAATTAGCGCAACAACAGATAGCACAAGCCCTATTGGAAAAAAAGTTAAAATCATAAAAAAGCTCCCAAGCTAAGCCATCTACATTATTACCATGATACCCTGACAGAAGAGCAGCATAAATAAATGGGCTTAAGAGCATGATCACACCTGGAATACCAAGGCAGAGCGCTGCCGTAAAGTAATTCTTTCGCTTACGCTCACCTTCAGAAGATATCCCCATTTCCTGCGATAACATAACTGGAGGCGCTGGTCGTAGCTTAACCGGCGGCACTTGTCCGCTTACATGCTGCGACCTAGCTAGCTTTTCATTAAACGCCTTTTCTGACTGACTCTCACACATTTATTAGACCTCTTTAATACCAGTACATACTCGAAACTAGATCACTCTTTAACTCTGGCAGCCAGATACATCATAGCTACCGAAATACCAGATACAACAACCCCTATTGGTACAAAACTCATGAATGCCCCAATAGGCATCCAAGCTAAGGCATCTCCGCCATCACCATGATCTCCCGGCACGCCCGCAATAATATAGGCTGAAATAAATGGACTGAAGATCAGAGCTACTGCCGGAATAGCAAAACAAAGCGCAAACATATAGAAAATCAGCCGCTTACGCTTACCCTTAGCAGAAAGCACCTTTTTTGGCGGCGGCACAAAGGGCATTGGTTGCTGCATAACCGTAGGCACTTGCCCGCTTATCTGCTGCGACCTAGCCAGCTTTTCCTTTAAGGCATCTCCAGGCTGCTTCTCAGGTATTTCCTGTTCCATCAGCTACCACTCCGTCCGCTCAAGGCACTCGCAAGTGATTGGTTACATTTGATTGCAACTGCCGCCAGGGCGCCCTACCTTGGGGGCCCTGGCGGCTAGTCTATCGCGCAAAACTCATTCCACCTGGCGCATTAGCGCCGAGAGTAGCTCAGTGTGGGCCTGTGGCCAGCCCACCAGCACGCTACCGGGGTAGCGCACATCCAAAGGCGTGCCGTCCAGGCGAGTAAATGTCACGCCGCTTTCTACACAGATCAGGTACGCCGCAGCGATGTCCCAGGGAGATACCCACATGTGTACAAAGGCGCCAGCCCTGCTAGCGGCCACCTCCACACATTCAAGCGCCGCCGAGCCGTAGCGGCGGTGTCCGCGTGATTCCACCAGGCAGCGCGTCAATCGAGGCAAAGCCACGATTTCCTTAATGTCGGTGATGATCACAACCTCACGCCGCCCACGCGTCTCATTGACCCGCGCCAGTGGCTGCCCATCACAGTAAGCCCCCTGCCCAGCGATAGCCGTATAGGTGAGCCCAGCGACGACGTCGACCACTACCCCCAGCACCGGGCGCCCATCCTCACACAGGGCCAAAGAAATGGCGTAGTCGCGGTGAGTGGTTACGTAGTTCATGGTGCCATCAATGGGGTCAAGCACCCACACCCGCCCCGCAAATGAGCTGACAGAGTGGCCTTCCTCCCCCAGTAGCGGGTAGCCCGTGGCCGCCACCAGCTCCTCACTGATGTAGGCCTCAATGCGCTTATCCACCGTCGTAACCAGGTCATTGCGGTTAGATTTGGTTTCAACATCCAGCTCAAAACCGGGATCTAGGACAGTCTGGCGCACCCCAGCCAGCAAGTCGCAGACTAGCTCCAGCAAATCCTCTAAAGCCAGGTCCTTAGCCTCGCCAGCCTTGCTCAGCGCAGCTTTAGCCTCGCCTGACTCATCCACTTTGGCTTCAGCCGCTTTATTAGCCGCCATTTTTAGCCTTCTTTCTCGCCTTGGATGTCTTTACCGTCTTTGCCGTCAGCACCAGCAAAAGCCCGGTCGGCACGGATCATGCGCTCCTCAAACAGCGCCACCAGCAGCAAGCAGGCCAAACCAACCGCCGCTGAAATAATCAGTACCGTAAAGGTAGAACCCCAACCGTGCAGGTTGTAGCCCAAAATGTTGAGCCCATCCTTCTCAGGGTCAGCGATATAGCCCAGCATCACCTTGGCCATGGAGTCACCAAAGATGTAACCAAAAGCGCGCGGCACAGCGTTAACCACCACCGTGGCAGTCTTGGGCGCAAAGCCAATCACGCAAATACCAATCAGAGTTACCGGCCCAAAGATCAAGAAACCGATAAAGAACAAAGACACGTAGACCGCCGTCGGCGTAGTGGCCTGGGAGTAGGTGAGAATCGGGATAATCACCAGGCCCAAACCAATTGCGGCGGTAAGCGCGCGCCTACCACCCAAACGGTCAGAGAAGTAACCCCACAGTAGCGAGCCAGCCAAACCGCCCAGCTCCAGGCCAACCGTAGAGTTAACCGCCCACTGCTTGCTAAAGTGCAGCGCCTCAGAGGTGTAAAGCACGTTCCAGTTATCAATACCGATACGCACCGAGTAAGCCGCCACGTTTGCAATGCATAGGAACCAGATAGCCGGGTTCTTAACCACATAGTTCCACACAATCGCGCCCTTAGACATGGAGGTGGTGACAGTGTCTACCTTGGATTCAGGCTCACCAAAAATAGCTTCAGGCTTATCCCAACCCAGCTCGCCGGGCTCATCTTTACCAAACCACATGCCCCACAAACCAATGGGGATACAGATCAGTGCGGGCACAATAAACATGCCGGCCACGCCGCCACCAAAGAAGGTGTTGGCACCCCACAGGGCCAGCGCACCGGCGATCATGGCACCAATGTTGTGCGAGGCGTTCCACCAGCCGATAAAGCGTCCACGGTATTTACGTGGAGTCCACCGGTTCATGGTGGAGTTACAGCAGGGCCCGCCCGGCGCCTGCGCTAAACCGTTTAGGCTCCACAGCAGCACCATGATGCCCATCGGGTGGTTCACGCTCAGCAGCACCCCACCTACCAGCACGCTCACCACGCCGGCACTGACTAGCAGGAAGCCCAGGATGCGTTTAGTGTTTCGCCCATCGCACAGGAAGCCCAGGATCAGGCCGCCAAAGCCGTAGGTAAGCGAGAATGCGAAACCGATCGTGCCCAGCTCGGCAGTGCTCAGCCCGGCTTGTTCTTTCAGCAGCGGCTGGGCGGCCTTGAAGTTAGTGCGCAGCAGGTAGAAACCGCCGTAAACCACAATGAGCACGGCGTAAGTCTTTAAAAATTCCCCTAGCCAAGCTTTCTTTTGCTGCTCCAAAGTTAGTTTGGTAGTACCGGTGCGCAGCTCAAAAAATCGCGTCAGTGCGCCCATACGTAAACCTCCTTGCTTACGAGTTGCCACAAGCTACGACGCCTGCAGCGGAAGTTTCTCCACTATAGCGCAGCGAGGTTAACTTAGGTCACATTTGTTCTACTTATTTAGTTCCGACGTCGCCGCCTGCACATCCGTTAAGTTGCTTTTGCGCCGAGCGACCCCGGTAGCGACGACGCCGCCCACTCAGGCCTGCGGGCGCAGCTGCACCATTAATGATTCCAGGGCTAGCAGCGGCGAAACATAGGTTTTTAGGCGGGTGCGGCACTGCTCTACAGCGGCCACCCTAGCCAGTGTCTGCTCAGCCGTGGAGTTAGCTGCCACCTGGGCAATCTCTTGTTCCAGATCTAGGTTGACACTGTCTAACTGACTGCCTAGTTGACGTGAAAGCACGTCGCGATAGAAAGACAGCAGATCCACCATGGCCCGGTCTAACACGTCAGTTACCGCGCGCTTAGCGCGACGTTTCTGGTTGTCTTCCAGGGCTTTGATCTGACCGCGCATGGCTGGAGGAATACGGCTCTCCCCCTCTAAACCAAGCGTGCGGATCAGGGCCGCTTTTTCTTGGGCGTCGCGGGCTGTGGAGGCAGCTTCAGCTTCTTTTTCAGCCTGTTCTAGCAGGTCAGCTGCCGCAAAAACAGCGTCACCCACGCTGCGCAGCGAGATCGGCGCGGACATAAGCGCGCGCCGCCGCTCCCAGGCCCCCTCATCTTTGGCCAGATGCCGGGCCAAACCGATATGGGACTGGCTGGCCCTAGCAGCCCGCAAAGCCAGCTGAGGCTCGGCGCCGTCGCGCTTAACTAAAAGATCAGCCACCGCCTGCGCGCTGGGCACACATAGCCGCACCAGGCGGCAGCGCGAGCGAATGGTGGGTAAAACGTCCTCACTGGAGGGTGTGCACAGCAGCCACACCGTATAGGGCGGCGGCTCCTCAATACTTTTAAGCAGCACGTTTGTGGTGCGCTCATCCATGCGGTCGGCGTCTTCAACCAAGATCACCCGCCAGCGCCCCTGCCAGGGCATTCGCCCGGCCTGCTCAATCAGGCTTTTAACCTCATCGATGGTGATAATCATGCGGTCGGTGGCTAGACGCACCACATCGGGGTGAGTGCCGGCCAGGGTTTGGCGGCAGCCCTCACACTGGCCGCAGCCAGGCTCAGCACCAGTACATTCAAGGGCGGCAGCAAAGGCTAGTGCGGCAGTGGATCTACCAGATCCAGGCGGGCCGGTAACTAGCCAGGCGTGAGACATGGCGGCTGTGGGCACTTGTGGGCGCGCCCCCGTGGCGGCGGCCTGGAATGTGGCCACCACCTGCGCTTGCCCAACCAGTTCGTCCCATACGCTCATGCGTCAATAATTCCGCGTTCTTTCAGCAATTCGCTAACCAACGCGCGCACCTGGGCAGCTATCTGCTCAATTTCGACGCTGGCGTCAATGATTTTTATGCGTTCTGGTTCTTGCTCGGCCAGGCGATGGAACTGCTCGCGCAGGCGATACTGAAATTGCAGGCCTTCAGCTTCAATCGCGTCGCTCTTGCCACTACGGGTGTGTACGCGCTTGGCGGCAAGCTGCGGATCCGCGTCTAGCAGCAAAGTTAAGTCTGGCAGCAGGTTGTCGGTGGCCCACAGGGACAGGTCACGTACCTCCTTGGCTCCCAGGCACCTGGCAGCGCCTTGATAAGCCACAGAGGAGTCAATGTAACGGTCCGTTACCACCACCTGACCAGCCGCTAAGGCCGGGTTGATCAGCTCATTTACGTGCTGAGCCCGGTCAGCTGCGAACAGTAGCGCCTCAGCTTTGGCGGTTATTTGCGTCCGCTGTGCATTTTCCGACGCCGTCCCCAGCAGCAGGGAGCGCAGCTGGGCACCCAGGGCGGTGGCGCCAGGCTCACGGGTGCGACGCACGCTTACCCCCTGGTCTTCAAGCCAGTTGGTAAGCAGCTCTACCTGGGTGGTTTTGCCAACCCCGTCGCCGCCTTCGAAGCTGATGAAAACTCCGCGCCCCATTTAGGCCTCGCTAGCCTCGGCGGCCTTAGCAGCGCTGGTCTTAGCGGCACTGGCCTTGGACGTCGAGGTTTTGCTGGTAGCGGCAGCCTTGCTGGTCTTGGCAGCGCTGGTCTTGGTGGCGGCCTTGGTAGTGGCCTTCTTAGTGGCGGCCTTCTTAGCTGTGCTCTTAGTTGTCGCCTTTTTGGTGGTGGTCTTCTTAGCGGCAGTCTTCTTAGCCGGGCCCTTAGCGCGCTTTTCAGCCAAACGCTCATAGGCCAGCTCAGGGGTTACGGTAGCTGGGTCGTCGTCGCGCCGCAGGGTCACATTGGTTTTACCGTCGGTGAAGTAGGGGCCAAAACGCCCGTCCTTAATAACCACCGGTAGCCCCGAATTGGGGTCAGTGCCCAGTTCACGCAGCGGGCCCTTGGGAGCAGCCGCGCCGCGCCTACGCTTAGGCTGGCTAAACAGCTCCAGCGCCTGCTCTAGGGTCACCGTGAACAGCTCAGCCTCGGTTTCTAGCGAACGAGACTCCTTGCCCTTGGCTAGGTAGGGGCCGTAGCGACCGTTTTGGGCGGTGATTTCTACGCCTTCAGCATCCGTGCCCACCACGCGCGGCAAGCTCAGTAGCTTAAGGGCGTCGTCGAGAGTGACACTGGACAGGCTCATGTCTTTAAACAGACTGGCAGTGCGGGGCTTAGGCTTAGCTGCCTTACGGGTACGCTTTTTACCCTCAGTTTCTGCCTCCAGTTCCGGCTCTGGCAAAACCTCGGAAACATAAGGCCCAAAACGCCCGCTCTTAGCCACAATCATGTGCCCAGTTTCGGGGTCAACACCCAGCTCACGGCCATCTTCAGCGGCTACCGCAAACAGCTCGTGGGCCTTAGCCACGCTGAGCTCGTCAGGGGCCAGGTCTGCGGGCACATTAGCCCGCTTACCTTCAGCATCCTCCAGGTAGGGGCCGTAGCGTCCTACACGCAGGGTGATACCGTCACCAATTTCCATGGAGTTAACCGCGCGGGCATCAATTTCACCCAGGTTATCCACCAAAGTTTTTAGGCCCGCGCCGTGAATATTGGCTTGCGGGTCAGCGGCTATATCGCCGTTGTAGAAGCGACGCAGCCAAGCCACGCGCTCTTCTTCACCCAGCGCAATACGGTCTAGGTCAGCCTCCATGGAGGCGGTGAAGTCATAATCCACCATCTGCGCGAAGTTTTCTTCTAGCAGACGGGTGACGGCGAAAGCCAGCCACGTGGGTACCAACGCCTGGCCCCGGTGATCCACATAGCCACGATCGCTAATTACGCTCATGATCGAGGCGTAGGTGGAGGGGCGGCCAATTTCGCGCTCTTCCAGGGCCTTAACCAGTGAAGCTTCGGTGTAGCGCGGCGGCGGGGTGGTTTCGTGCCCAGAAGCCTGCACCTGGCGGGTTTCCAGCTCCTGACCAGTGCTTACTTCCGGCAGACGCACATCTTTAGCGTCACCCTCATAGCGGTCAGCGTCGCGGCCTTCCTCATAGGCGGCTAGGAATCCCTTAAAGGTAATTACTGTTCCCGACGCCGTCAGTTCAGCCTGCTTAAAGCTCGCGCCCCCGTTTAGAGGGGCCTGCACATGGATCACAGCGGTAGAGCCAGTGGCGTTAGCCATCTGCGAGGCTACCGTGCGCTTCCAAATCAGCTCATACAGCTTGAACTGTACCGGCTGCAGCGAGTCTTTAACCTCACTGGGGGTGCGGAAGTGGTCACCAGCAGGGCGGATAGCTTCGTGTGCTTCCTGGGCGCCCTTGTTTTTGGTGGCGTAAACACGCGGCTTTTCGGCCACATACTGGCTACCGTAAAGCTCACCGATCTGGGTGCGGGCGGCGGCCACAGCCTGGCTGGAAAGCGCGGTGGAGTCAGTACGCATATAGGTGATGTACCCGGACTCGTATAGGACCTGGGCTACACGCATAGTGTCACGCGAGTTCAGGCGCAGTTTACGTGAGGCCTCCTGCTGCAAGGTGGAGGTAGTAAACGGCGGAGCTGGACGGCGCGTGTAAGGGCGGGTTTCCACCTTGCCCACCTGGGCTTGGGACTGCTCAATAGCCTGCGCCACGGCCTGCGCGTCAGCCTCATGCAGGTGCACCACCTTGGCGGCCTGAGCCTGGGAAGTTAGTGCGGCGTCGTCGGCAAAATCGCGGCCAGTAGCCACCCGGCGCCCATCCAGGGAGACCAGGCGGGTAGCAAACTCACTGTCGTCGGCGGCAAAAGTAGCCTCCACACCCCAGTAACTGGCGGGAATGAAAGCCATGCGCTCACGTTCACGCTCCACCACCAGGCGCGTGGCCACAGACTGCACACGGCCAGCCGAAAGCCCCTGACGGATCTTGCGCCACAGCACCGGGGAAATTTCGTAACCCACCAGGCGGTCCAAGATACGGCGGGTCTCTTGGGCATCTACCCGGTGAATATCGATTTCGCGGGTGTTATCCAGGGCGCGGGTGATAGCTTCACGGGTAATTTCCGTGAAAGTCATGCGGCGTACAGGAACCTTAGGCTTAAGCACCTCTTTTAGGTGCCAAGCGATAGCTTCACCCTCGCGGTCATCATCAGTGGCCAGGTAAAGCTCATCAGCTTCTTTCAGGTGGCGCTTAAGCTCAGCCACCACCTTTTTCTTATCCGGGTTAACCACGTAGTAGGGGGTGAAGTTACCCTCCACGTCCACGGCAAACTTCCCGAAGGGGCCCTTCTTCATATTGGCCGGCAGCTCAGAAGGCTGAGGCAAGTCACGGATATGACCAATGGAGGCCTGGACGTCGTAGTCCGCGCCTAAATAGTTTGAAATTGACTTAATTTTGTTCGGGGACTCGACAATCACGAGCTTGCGTGACACGACTTTCCTCCTACATCCCGGTTCTCTTGCCGCCGCTGAACTAGGCTAGCGAGGCAAGGGCGCGCAGGCTCGCGCCGACACACCTATATATCAGCGTAGCCTAGATTTTATGTAATTTACTTTAAGCCCAGTTTAACCAGGCGCGACATGCCCAGGGCACTGACTGCCCCAAAACCACCCACTCCTACCAGGTAGGCCGTGAACTGCAGGGAGCCAAACAGATAGAAATTACGGTAAGCAGCAGAGGCCAACATCACCACCAGCGCCAAACTCAGGTAGCCACCCAGCGAAAGCAGGTAGCGCGCCAGTTTTGAGCCCGGCAGGCCGCGATACTCATCCGTCCCCCAAGCCCCAGCCGCGAGCGCCACAAAACCCCAGGTGAAGGCCACTGCGGCGGCGGCAATAATGTCTGAGGGGCGGTGCCATTGGCATACCAGGGTGGACCAGCCCATGAAGAAGGTGAAACCGGCCCCCACCCAGGCGGCAATCACACGCCAAGCGGGCGGCACTACTAGCAGTAGGGCTACGGCAATGGAGGCGGCCACGCCGGTGTGTCCTGAGGGTAGGGTGTTGGCGGCGTCGACGCGTTGGCTGTAGCCCCAGTCTGGGCGGGTGAAGACGAAGTGTTTAAGTGCCTGGATGGTTACGTTGGTGCCTACTACGACGGCGGTGGCCCACAGAGCGGCGCGGGGGCGGCGCCTGAGCAGGGCAATGGCTAGGGTGGCGATTATGGCCACCACGATTAGCGGCACAGATACGGCGTTTAGTAGTGCACGGGCCTGGTCATCAATCCTGGCCGCACCCCAGTAGGAGCCTTTGAAGGCGGCGTCGTCGATAAACTGCCCTTCACGCGTGTTTACCAGCAACGCCCACGACCCCCACACCAGCAGGGTGAAAAGTAGGGCGTAGACGCAGGCTATGCGGCGAGCAAGTTTTGACATAACCTCAGACCTTACAGGTAACGAAACGATAAACAACTAATTGTGACCCTAAAGACGCTATTAGCTAAGTCCGTTTGTGGCAAATTTGCGCACAGGCTTAAGCCGCGCCTGGCGGGGGTAATTTTTGCGCTACGCTGCTTTTAGACGATAGTAACCATCCCCGTGTGAGCAAAAGTCCTGGTGGCAGCCACCATGTCGGCCAGGACTGCAGCTGGGTCTTCACTGGTTAGTGAGGCCACGGCGGCAGCGATTTGGGCAACAGTGAGCAGTCCCTCATCTGAGGCGCTCAGTAGGGCCACCTCGGGCATCCCTACCGCTATTACGCGTCCGAACCCTTCGGCTTGGCGTATCACTGGCGCGGTGGGCACGGGTGTGGGGGTGAGGGCTTCTTCTTTGCTTAGGCCCGACGCCGTGCGTAACTTAAGTGCAGCCACTTGCGTATCATCTAGGCCGCGTAAGGCTTCGTGGGCGGCAATCACTTGGGCTACGTGTTCGCCTAGTGCTCCTTGGCCGCTGGTGGGGACTTCTTCCAGGACCCGCCAGGGCTCGACGACGGCGACGGGGGCTGCGGCGTCGCTGGCAGGTTCTTCTGGGGCGGTTTGCCCTTCTAGAGCGGTGCCGCCGGGGCCGCTGGTAGCTGCGACGCTGGGGGCGTGGAACACCAGGTAGCCCATACCCACGCCGCTTACCTGGCGTGAGTCGAAGTCTTCTTGCCAGGCAGCCAGGGCGTTTTCAAAGGCGACGGCGCTGCGTTCAGGGGTGAGCCCGCCGTCGCGCAGCCACATGGCGGCATACTCCACCGGGTCTTGCACTTCGCGCTGAATAATCCAGGCATCTAAGCTCTTGCCGATCCACCGGTTTACGCTGGTGCGCCAGCTGGTGCCTTCTCGGTGTTCCCAGTTGCCGAGCATGACGGCCACGCCGTCGGGGTTTAGGTGATCTTCCAGCCCACGCACCAGGGCGGGCAGGATGGGGCCACCGGCGTCGCGGTACTCCATTAGCGGCAATCCGGCCTGGCGCACGCTGGGTGGGGTGATCACAAAGGGCGGGTTGGAGACGATTAGGTCAAAGCGTTGGCCGGCCACAGGTTCTAGCAGGTTGCCTTGGCGTAGCTGCACGCGGGTGCTATCTACCCCGGCCAGGGCCACGTTGAAGGCGGTAAACTCCAGGGCGCGCGTGGAAATGTCGGTGGCCACTACCTGGCGCACGTGGCGCAGCAGGTAGAGGGTTTGGATACCGCAGCCTACCCCCAGGTCCAGGGCGGTTTCTACCGGTTTGCGTGGGGTTAGGGCGGCCAGGGTCAGCCCGGCGCGGCCAATTCCCAGCACATGATCGGGGGCAAGGGCTTGGCCGGTGACTAGTTCACCCAGGTCACTGGCTACCCACCAGCGTACGGATCCGTGGGCGTCTTGAGCTTCGTGGGGGCGCAGGTCGACGGCGGGGGCGTAGTGCTGCTCTCCGCTGGCGGTTTGCGTGGGCACCACCAGGCCAATAGAGAGGGCCCCGGCCACGTCGGTGCGCGGCAGAGCGGTTTTGAGGGCGGCGGCGCTGACTGGCTCGCCCAGCATGAACAGGGCGGTTAGTACCGCCACCTTGTAGTCCGCGACGTCTCCGGCTTGGGGTGCGTTGGCAGCTGAGCTGGTGCTATCTGCGCCAGTAGCCGGGCTGGGCTTGTCTGAGCTGGTGCTAGCGGCGCCGGCCCCGGCAGCCAGGGCGCGGCGCACCACCCGCAAAGCCGGAGCCCGCAGCTCACGTTGCAAAGCAGCGGCAGCTACAGGCCCTAGTAAAGCCTCCACGCTTTCCACTCCCCAACCCGATTGGGCCAGGTCAGCGCGCAGTAGCGAAGCTTGCTTAGCGGTTAGGCGGGGGGCTTTAGGCATTGGGGCTCCTTAGAATTCCAGATCCACCCAGGTAACTAGATGATCAGAGATAGCTAGTTTAAACGTACCCGAATCGACCACTTGCGCGCTCACCCCACTAGCTGGTGCGCCCGACGCTGGTGTGCCTTGGCTTGGCGCAACTGACACGCCTTGAGCTGATGCACCTGCCACTGCGGCAGCTGACGCGCCTGGCGCTACGGCGACTGGCTGTCCTTGAACTGCGGCAGCTGGTTGGCCGGCCGTGCCCAGAGGCGACAGGGCGTCGGTGAGGAAAAGATCAATGCGTCGGCTTGGGGCAGCCGAGGGGAAAGTAACCCCCTGCCCAAGCTGACGGCCTACCCCAATACGGGCCAGGGCGACGTCGTCCATGTTCATATCCCCACCCAAAATATGGGCCCCAGGCAAACCAGCCAGCTTCCACCAGGCGTGGGCCAGCTGGCGCCGGGCGGTGGTGGGGTGGGTGGCCAGGTGCACGCTAGCCACGTTAAGCGGCACCTGCCCGACGCCGTCGACCAAAGTAGCCGCCAGCATCAGGCGCGTTGAAGCGGTAAACAGAGCATAAGGCACCTTGCCGCCCTCGCGGCGCACAATCGTGGGCACGCCCCGCCCCAGCCGCTCCACCCGCCAAGTTTGCACCGGCAGGCGCGACAAAATGGCGTTACCAAAACCGCGCAGAGGGGCCAGTGGCTCCAACACCCGCAGCGGGTCGTCACCAAAGGTGCGCACCTGGCTGCGACGCGGGCGGTGACGCAGGCGGTCAACTCCCCCAGCGTAGGTGGCGGCAAAGCGCCAATGCGGGTAATCGGCCTGCTCAGCTAGCAAACCCGCCAAATCCACCCGGCCTGAGCGGTTTTGGTGTAGATCCACTTCTTGCAGCAAAACCACGTCAGCGTTCAGCTCACGCAGCTGCCCGGCCACCTGACTGTAAAGCTGGTGAGCAACTTGAGGGCTGTAGGGCTGACCAGAAGCCACCTCGGCTAGCGTGGCAGTGTCATTGGCCCGCCCATATTGGAGGTTGGCGCTGGCCAGGCGCAGCTTCGTGATCACTCTTTAGGCTCGTCAGCGGCGAAACTTAACGCCACCGAGTTCATACAGTAACGCTGACCGGTGGGGGTGGCGGGGGCGTCGTCGAAAACGTGGCCCAGGTGGGAGCCGCAGTTAGCGCAACGCACCTCGGTACGTTCATAACCCAGCTTGTAATCTGAGTGCAGCGTCACCGCATCGGTTTGCTTGGGGTCGTAGAAGGAGGGCCAGCCACAGCCTGACTCGAACTTGGTGGTGGATTTAAACAGCTGCGCCCCGCAGGCCCGGCAAGAGTAGATACCTTCACGGTTTTCGCTCAGCAGCTCGCCGGTGAAAGGCATTTCGGTGCCAGCCTGACGCAGCACCTCATACTCAGCCGGGTTTAGGCGCTCACGCCACTGGGCATCAGTGAGCTGCGCAAACTCTTGATTCTCACTCATGACTCATCCTTGGTTTTATCCGACACGGCAGGTAGTACAGCGGTTTTATCCACTTCATTTATTCCCGCCTCGGCGTCGGGGGCCTGAGTGGAGATGGCGCCAGGGGCCTGGGTGGAGATGGCGCCAGGGACCTGGGCGGCCTTAGCGGTACCGGCAGCCCCAGCTGAGCCAGCAGCGACGGCGTCGGGGGCCGCACCAGAGCGAAGGGCCTCTACCTTGGCCTTAGCGCTACGGCTAGCCGCGCTGAGCACACCGCGTGCCTGCTCCGGGCGCAGCTGCCGCTTTGCCTCACCAACCGCAGAAATCTGGGCTACCTGCGTGGGGTCGGAGAGCACCATGGTGGCCGGTTCAGGGGCGTTAGTTGCTTCCGACCCGGTTTGCACGCCCGGCAACAGTCCACGGCGCAAAATCCGACGCCGCCGCATCTTCTTAGCGCGCACTGCGGCCGCCTGCACCCGGGCTTCCTCAATGGGATCGCCCTGCTCAGCTTTAGTTACTGCCGGCTGGGACTTGGTATCGCTTGATAGCTGCGCCAATTCCTGGGCTAGCTTAGCCACCTTTTCAGGGGTGGGATCTTGCATGACGGTAACGTTTTCCACCTCCACACGCTGACGCGGCAGGGCGTAAGGGGCCTCTTTTTGCAGCCAAGTCACCATTTCTTCACGCACATGGCATTGCAGTTTGAAGGCATCAACACTGTTTGCTGCCGAAACAGTTAGGCGCACCCGGATCAAAGAGTTTTGGGCATCAATTACTGATAGCGCTGCGTCACGCCCATCCCAGGTGGATGAGGAGGCCACAAACTTAGCTAGCTGCGCCCGCATAGCGGCGATAGGTGCACGCCAATCCAGGTCAAAATTGATTTGTGCAGTCTGCCGTTCATCACGACGCGACCAGTTAGTAAAGGGGTTCTCTGTGAAGTATTTGCTGGGCAGCAAGATACGGCGCCCGTCAGCGGCCAAAACCACCACATAGGTGAACGTGATTTCTTCGATTCGGCCAGAGTCAGTGGCATTAATAACCACCTGGTCATCCACACGGATAGCGTCAGTGATGGCCAGCTGCACACCTGCAAACAGGTTTCCCAGCACTGATTGTGCAGCCAAACCGGCTACCACCGAAACCAGACCGGCACTAGCAAGCAGCGACCCCATAGCCAGGCGTGCTTGTGGGAAAGTCATGACGATGGTGATTGCACCAATAATGATGACGATAACTTCAGCTACTCGCCGCAGAATCTGGGCCTGGGTGGTGATCTTATTGGCCCGGCGCACATTGGTGGGATCATTGCGCGATTCGGCATGGGCCACCACGGTAGCCGAAATGGCTTTAACCCAGCTTACGCACACCCAGGTCAGGGCCGCTTTAAACAGGATTACCAGCAACAAAATAGCGTAGCGATACCAGGCCGGGGAAGAAGTGCCCTCCATGGCCAGTTGGGCGCCGATTAGCGCACCAACAATGGCAAACAGTGCGTAGAAAGAATTACGCCCCTTCTCTCCGATGTGGTGCCACAGCAGGGAGCGGCGTCCGGCCACATGCACCGCAATAACTACAGCTAAAGCCAGCACCAGGCCGATTGATAGGCCTAGCACCGTACGCCACAGCAGGCTGAAAGTATCTAGGGTGACTGCTGCGGCAGATTCTGTGGGCGATGGCGTGGGCGTAGGCGTAGCCACCGCGAGTATGTGCCCCTGATTTAACATGGCAGCCACACTAGTAGCGCAGGCTGTGCGCAAGCTGTGGTTTTACCCGCGCGTCCGTATAGGTAAGGCAGTCCACAAAGCTTGAGGTTGCAACATAAAACTCACCGGTCACAGGCGCCTCAGAGCCCCCAAAAGTGGGTACCTTAAGTCCCAGTCCTCAGTGGCGACGACGGTGCCCCCTCTCACTGGCGGCTGCAAGTCCCAGCGCCACGCTCCAAGCCTTCCGACGCAGCGCCGTCGACACAGTCGAGAGCCCGACAGCATCAGCGACGCCGTCGACGCAAAGCCTCCACCCTCAACGTGACGCCGCCAGCAAAGCCCCCACCCTCAATGTGGCGCCGTCAGCAAAGCTCCCAGCGTGACGCCGCCAGCAAAGCACCCAGAAAACCAAAAAACCCCGCAAAGCTTACGCAATGCGAGGATTTTAGTGGTGGCTCCGACCGGCGTCGATCCGGTGACCTTTCGATTTTCAGTCGAACGCTCTACCAACTGAGCTACAGAGCCAATCTGAAAACTTTGGCCTGACCATTACTGATCAGGCCAACTTTTTCGCGACCTCGACGGGACTTGAACCCGCGACCTTCGCCGTGACAGGGCGACGCGCTAACCAACTGCGCCACGAGGCCTTAACTTTCGTCAAGATTCATATGAAGTTATCGTACGAATCCGTACTCCCAACGGGATTCGAACCCGTGTTGCCGCCGTGAAAGGGCGGAGTCCTAGGCCGCTAGACGATGGGAGCCTTTTGGCTTTGGCGTCTTGCGCCTCGAACCGAGAAGAACTCTATACAGGATCACTACCCGAACACAACTCGAAAAAGCATGACGCTAGTCACAAAGGAAGTTTTGCGCAGAATTCCAATTGAAATTAGCTGTTTGCGCACAATCGTTTTAAAGGGAATGGGCTTAAGCGCTCTTTCGTGGCAACCTTAGAGCAGCCGCATCCCTCGGCGTCGGCCCGCCCACCTGTAGCTATCCGCCGCCACAATTTGCTGGAAGGATCACTGCCGTGACCGAAACCCCTCAAGGCTCTAACCGCACACAGCCTTCGCTAGGCGCCCTAATGTCGCGCGTGAGCGAAAATATTTCCACCCTGATCCGCACCGAAATCGCACTAAATAAGGCCAAGGCGGCCGAGACAGGTAAGCGTTTTGGTTTAGGGGCCGGCCTGCTGGGTGCAGCCGGTGTGTTCGCCCTATTTGGACTGGGCTACCTACTGACCACCCTGTCGCAGGTAATCGCACTTTGGCTACCACAATGGGCGGGCTCACTGATTGTGGCCGTGCTAGTGCTGATTGTGGCCGGGGTGCTGGCTCTGGTGGGCAAGAAGGAGATCGATAAGGGCCGCGTAGTGGTGCCCACCCCCCAGGTTGGCTTGCGTCAGGACGTGCAGGCCGTGACTAACTCGCTGCGTGAGGGTCTAGCTACCGACGCCGCCGCCAGCGGCCCGACTGGCACTGCTCCCGCCGGCCCGGCTTTCGGACAGAACTGAACTGACACTGACACAACTGAGCGAAAGGAAGTTTCATGTCTATCTCAGCCCTAGAAGCTCAGCTAGAGGCCCAGCGTGCAGCCGCCGCCCAGGCCGTTAACGAGTTGGCTCGCCAGATCGCCCCGGCCACCCTCAAAGCCCAGGCCGCCCAGATCGGTGAGGACAGCGTGGCGCGAGCCAAGGCGCTCGTCAGCGACTCCGCCCCGGTAAAGGAGCGCTTTACCACGCTGGTAGAGGAGGCTAAGGGCAAAGACCCGGCCGCCGTCGTCGTACTTGCCGGAGCAGGCCTGGTTGCCGCCACGACGGTGCTGATCAGCCTGCGGTTGGCGCTACGTCCGCTGTTTAAGTGAGGAAAGGATAAATAATGCCCAGTGCACAGGAGCTCGAAGAGCAGCTTAAGGCCCAGCGTGAGGCCCTGGCCCAGAGCGTAGATGACCTGGCTGAGCGGGTTAACCCCAAGGCTCAGGCCAAGGAGAAGGCTGAGCAAGTGCGCGCCAAGGCCGCTGAGGCCGGCTCTAGCATCTCTGAGTCGCTGCACCAGTTTGGTTTTATCGCCAAGGAAATGAGCGAAGGCGTACGCACCCAGGCTAAGTACTACTGGGATCGTGCTGGCGAAGGCGATTCTTCTGCCCGCGTCGTGGTGGCCACGGTGGGTGCTGGCGCCCTACTGGTTGGCGGCGCAGTGGTGAAGAAGATTTTCAAGCACTAGTAGTTGTCGCGACGCCGTAACCGCGCCTGCCTGCGCTGAAAGTAGACGCTGACAGTGCAGCGCGGGCGGCGGTGTGAACAAGCAGACGAAATCAGTGCTATTGTTCACATGTGGACCGCCACTCCAGTCCAAACAGGCCCTGATCGGCGTGTGGAATGGAGATTGTGGCGCTTATCGTTGTACGGTTGTCTCACGATAAATTCAGACCATTTCGAAACAGCACGTTTTACGTGCGCGATCAGACGTTGGAGGGGGTCGAGCCTATGGGGCGCGGCCGTCAAAAGGCCAAGGCAACCAAGGTTGCCCGCAAGCTCAAGTACTACAGTCCTGAGACTGACTATGCGGCGCTAGAGCGTGAGCTCGCTGCCACGTCGGCCCGCTCAGGAAGCAGCAGCTACGACGACGAGGACTACTCGGATCTAGCCGCCAAGTACAACGATGACTTTGACGATGAAGATGATCTTGAGTAACTAGAACATAAACATAAGGGTGGGGGCCAGCTCGACAGAGCTGGCCCCCACCCTTTTTGTAGCTAGATGCCGTGCCCACCAAGCAAACGCTGCGCCGCTACCTGACGCAGCACCTCCTACAACCCCCGCGCGAGCGGGGAAAACCAGCCCCTGGCCAGCTAGAGCTACCCCTAGAGCGGTTCATCCCCGCGCGAGCAGGGAAAACATGCATGGTAACTACCAGGCCAGCCTTGCTACCGGTTCATCCCCGCGCGAGCGGGGAAAACTACAACGATGACTTTGACGATGAAGATGACTCTGGCTCATCCCCGCTCGCGCGGGGAAAACGGGCATACGTGATGTTCTGGGTGGAGACACGGCTGGCTCATCCCCGCGCGAGCGGGGAAAACGGTGAGAGGCGGGTAACGCTGGCAGTAGCCACCGGCTCATCCCCGCTCGCGCGGGGAAAACCGCGCCAAACGGTATTAAAAGCTATGCCGACGCGGCTCATCCCCGCTCGCGCGGGGAAAACCTGCTTTAAAGTTAGCTATCAAGCATGCTAGCAGGCTCATCCCCGCGTGAGCGGGGAAAACGTGTGTTAGCAACTCACAAAATGTTTATGCCTAGGCTCATCCCCGCGTGAGCGGGGAAAACGCTGGCAAGCAGGGCAGCCCCGCCTATGCGCTGGGCTCATCCCCGCGTGAGCGGGGAAAACACTAGGCCACTAGAGCCGTCGGCCTTCACTGCCGGCTCATCCCCGCGTGAGCGGGGAAAACGTGCTCGTGTGCGTGAGCGGCTATGGGATATAGGGCTCATCCCCGCGTGAGCGGGGAAAACTCGTTGATTGCGACAAACCTCACCTCCCTATTGGGCTCATCCCCGCGTGAGCGGGGAAAACACGTATTTTTGCGCCAAAGCCTTTTGCACACACGGCTCATCCCCGCGTGAGCGGGGAAAACACCCGTATAAGCTTTTAGGGCGTCCAGCACCACGGCTCATCCCCGCGTGAGCGGGGAAAACTATGAAGAAGCTGAAGCAGCCGTTTAACCAGGCGGCTCATCCCCGCGTGAGCGGGGAAAACGGTGGCGAAAATGATTAAAGCGCCGGTCAGCGCGGCTCATCCCCGCGTGAGCGGGGAAAACTTTCGGTTGAATAGGTGTTTAGCCCCCTGCGTCGGCTCATCCCCGCGTGAGCGGGGAAAACTTTCGGTTGAATAGGTGTTTAGCCCCCTGCGTCGGCTCATCCCCGCGTGAGCGGGGAAAACTTTCGGTTGAATAGGTGTTTAGCCCCCTGCGTCGGCTCATCCCCGCGTGAGCGGGGAAAACTTCCCTTCCTGGCTCCGCAAAAACACCGGGTCAGGCTCATCCCCGCGTGAGCGGGGAAAACCTTGATACTGGTTGCGGGTGATACCTAGCGCGGGGCTCATCCCCGCGTGAGCGGGGAAAACCCAGAGACAGATCAGCCACCAGGCTAGTAGCCAGGCTCATCCCCGCGTGAGCGGGGAAAACTTTGTTACGCTTGAACATGGTTGCCTTACCAATGGCTCATCCCCGCGTGAGCGGGGAAAACGCCCACCTGCTCCCTGACTAGTAGCGTCTCTGCGGCTCATCCCCGCGTGAGCGGGGAAAACCGGTCGCTATGGTTGTCAAGCCGCCGGCCGTGGGGCTCATCCCCGCGTGAGCGGGGAAAACAACAAGACCTTGTAACAAGAGCTCTAGAGGGTGGGCTCATCCCCGCGTGAGCGGGGAAAACTCCTTATAGAAAAGTTTATTTATAGGGATCTTGGGCTCATCCCCGCGTGAGCGGGGAAAACCGATCAGGCACACCCGCCTCCGTCGGCGCAAGCGGCTCATCCCCGCGTGAGCGGGGAAAACTCCTTATAGAAAAGTTTATTTATAGGGATCTTGGGCTCATCCCCGCGTGAGCGGGGAAAACCGATCAGGCACACCCGCCTCCGTCGGCGCAAGCGGCTCATCCCCGCGTGAGCGGGGAAAACGTTCCGGCGGCACGGAAGGAGACAGGCCCACAAGGCTCATCCCCGCGTGAGCGGGGAAAACACACCGCCTGATTAAGTGCGGGTAGCTGCGTGGGGCTCATCCCCGCGTGAGCGGGGAAAACACATTGATGCGTCTCCGGTGTCGCGTCGCGCGGGGCTCATCCCCGCGTGAGCGGGGAAAACCGCATAGCCTGCCAAGCCCCCTGGCAGATTTGCGGCTCATCCCCGCGTGAGCGGGGAAAACCTATTGCCAATACGGACTTTGCCGCGCTAAACAGGCTCATCCCCGCGTGAGCGGGGAAAACCCGGTTTGCGGTCTCGTCTCGACCTTATACCCGGGCTCATCCCCGCGTGAGCGGGGAAAACGATCGCCCGTCTATCCAGCGGGCCATGCGCGAGGGCTCATCCCCGCGTGAGCGGGGAAAACGAGCCGATCCGGTGGCGTGTCCCCGCCGAACGAGGCTCATCCCCGCGTGAGCGGGGAAAACCGTAAATCGGTCTCGTGATGATTCACAGTTGACGGCTCATCCCCGCGTGAGCGGGGAAAACCACGGACACTGCGGCTGCGACGCCGAAGCTTGCGGCTCATCCCCGCGTGAGCGGGGAAAACTAGTACGCTAGTAGGTGCTAGTGACATGGCTAGGGCTCATCCCCGCGTGAGCGGGGAAAACAGTAACAACCGCAGATAGCCAGAGCTACCTCGCGGCTCATCCCCGCGTGAGCGGGGAAAACATCACCCTAATTGCGCCCCCTACAGACAACGAAGGCTCATCCCCGCGTGAGCGGGGAAAACTGCGATATAGCACCAGGCCGGCCATAGCACCCAGGCTCATCCCCGCGTGAGCGGGGAAAACGGCAACCCAGGTAATTAACCTAACCGATAACTAGGCTCATCCCCGCGTGAGCGGGGAAAACGCCTAGGATGCGCTTACGTACAGGTACAGCCATGGCTCATCCCCGCGTGAGCGGGGAAAACCTTGGGGCCGGCATGCGCTATACCCCTATTGCCGGCTCATCCCCGCGTGAGCGGGGAAAACCTTGGGGCCGGCATGCGCTATACCCCTATTGCCGGCTCATCCCCGCGTGAGCGGGGAAAACATGACGCCACGTCATGATTTTCGTTTGCTATGCGGCTCATCCCCGCGTGAGCGGGGAAAACTGCGCACCTAAAGTACCCACCCTAGTGGGGGGACGGCTCATCCCCGCGTGAGCGGGGAAAACTTACGGGCCATAGACCGCAGCACCGGGTCATGCGGCTCATCCCCGCGTGAGCGGGGAAAACGCTAGGATGTGCACCCTAGTGGGTACGGGACCGGGCTCATCCCCGCGTGAGCGGGGAAAACGCCAAACTGCGCCGCTAGGTCACCTGCTTTTGCGGCTCATCCCCGCGTGAGCGGGGAAAACGGGGCCGCGATGGCCACACCGGCCCTAAATGGCGGCTCATCCCCGCGTGAGCGGGGAAAACACCGGCCGCGCGTGGGTCTAGTTCGCCTGTAGCGGCTCATCCCCGCGTGAGCGGGGAAAACACATGCGTGTAAACACTTTCACGGACGGCCCGAGGCTCATCCCCGCGTGAGCGGGGAAAACATGTTTGAGGTCTTAGACTCTCTTCAGCGCGGCGGCTCATCCCCGCGTGAGCGGGGAAAACGCGGCCTAGTACAACTGCAAGAAACCAGAGCTAGGCTCATCCCCGCGTGAGCGGGGAAAACCGCGCTTTTGATGTGCTGTCAATCGGTAGGATGGGCTCATCCCCGCGTGAGCGGGGAAAACGGCCGGTCACCAGCTGTTAGCGCGGCCAAAGCCGGCTCATCCCCGCGTGAGCGGGGAAAACCGTTTTAAAAACGGCCTCAACGGCGCCGGTGGAGGCTCATCCCCGCGTGAGCGGGGAAAACATGCTACTAGTCTTGAGTGGCGAGAGTATAAAAGGCTCATCCCCGCGTGAGCGGGGAAAACGCTACGATATAGTCAACGGTCTTGCCGACACTGGGCTCATCCCCGCGTGAGCGGGGAAAACCCAGTGAGGCCGCCAGGTTCAACGTAGTTGACGGGCTCATCCCCGCGTGAGCGGGGAAAACGCTAACTCGCCCGGGTCTGCCTCAAAAAGACCCGGCTCATCCCCGCGTGAGCGGGGAAAACACCTTTCACGATTCCACATACCAGCATTGAAAAGGCTCATCCCCGCGTGAGCGGGGAAAACACATCATGGGCTGGGTAGATATGCGCGTTGTGCGGCTCATCCCCGCGTGAGCGGGGAAAACCCAGGGCTGGCCAGAGATACTTGTTTAGTAGTGGGCTCATCCCCGCGTGAGCGGGGAAAACAACCCAGCTGCGCACGGCCTGGAGCCAGGCGGCGGCTCATCCCCGCGTGAGCGGGGAAAACTGGCCAGAGATATTTGTTTAGTAGCGTTGCCGCGGCTCATCCCCGCGTGAGCGGGGAAAACTACTGCCAGCTGTGGTCACGCCTCTTTTTACGCGGCTCATCCCCGCGTGAGCGGGGAAAACTGTTTCAGCCAGATCTAGTGCATACTGTGATTGGGCTCATCCCCGCGTGAGCGGGGAAAACAGCGTTTTTTGAATCCATTTTACCGGCGCGAGCGGCTCATCCCCGCGTGAGCGGGGAAAACGGAGGTGTTGCGCAGTGACTACCGCAGCGGACGGGCTCATCCCCGCGTGAGCGGGGAAAACCAAATGGGCTAGTAGCGCCGACTGCACGTCAGCGGCTCATCCCCGCGTGAGCGGGGAAAACACACGCCCCAGTTCATGTGGTGCTGTTTCACTGGGCTCATCCCCGCGTGAGCGGGGAAAACAGCGCCATCATCTCATCTACCCAAGCGGCAGACGGCTCATCCCCGCGTGAGCGGGGAAAACCCGCTATCACCCCTTCGCTTATTGCGGCTCAGAGGCTCATCCCCGCGTGAGCGGGGAAAACAGAGTATGAAGAAACATGGGACGAGGACAACAAGGCTCATCCCCGCGTGAGCGGGGAAAACCCTGGTCAGGACCGCTAGCAATGCTAGCGTTGCGGCTCATCCCCGCGTGAGCGGGGAAAACTAGGATGAAGCTCGTTTCATACCTGATAGTAGCGGCTCATCCCCGCGTGAGCGGGGAAAACTGGTTTTGAACCGCCTGGAACGCAATGTGGATAGGCTCATCCCCGCGTGAGCGGGGAAAACTGTGAAACCGGCATTCTGTACAGCCTTTGCCGCGGCTCATCCCCGCGTGAGCGGGGAAAACACTATGTAGTATCAGGCGATCACATTACCCAGCGGCTCATCCCCGCGTGAGCGGGGAAAACGGTTGACTGTACTGGACGGGATTCCTGCATAGCGGCTCATCCCCGCGTGAGCGGGGAAAACAAAACACTCAAGCGTCCCCGCTAGGGGATTGACGGCTCATCCCCGCGTGAGCGGGGAAAACTAAGCCTCACACCCCCCAAGGGGGGCATGAGCCGGCTCATCCCCGCGTGAGCGGGGAAAACAAAACACTCAAGCGTCCCCGCTAGGGGATTGACGGCTCATCCCCGCGTGAGCGGGGAAAACTAAGCCTCACACCCCCCAAGGGGGGCATGAGCCGGCTCATCCCCGCGTGAGCGGGGAAAACGCCCCTTTAGAGCTAAGACCGAGGGCTGAAAGCGGCTCATCCCCGCGTGAGCGGGGAAAACCCAACCCTAGCGGCGAGGTAGCCACCGTGCGCGGGCTCATCCCCGCGTGAGCGGGGAAAACTGGCCAAGCTGCTTGGCACTAAGCAGGTGATCAGGCTCATCCCCGCGTGAGCGGGGAAAACTGTTTGCCATTAGAAAAATAGCGCGGGACAACCGGCTCATCCCCGCGTGAGCGGGGAAAACGGCCATAGGGAGGTGAGCCCTTCCAAAAACTGGGGCTCATCCCCGCGTGAGCGGGGAAAACGTAACGTTGATATTGATTGCGCCCCGGCGCGGCGGCTCATCCCCGCGTGAGCGGGGAAAACAGATCGCACAGGGTAGCGACAACCTCGAAAAACGGCTCATCCCCGCGTGAGCGGGGAAAACTTTTTCCTGGCCAGGTTCTCAACCTCACCGGCCGGCTCATCCCCGCGTGAGCGGGGAAAACAGGTCTCGCAGGTCTTGCGCGGCCACGCCCGCCGGCTCATCCCCGCGTGAGCGGGGAAAACCTAATTAATACCGTATTTGTTGCTCTAAAAGCCGGCTCATCCCCGCGTGAGCGGGGAAAACTAGCCGCTTTAGGGCTAATTCCTTGCCCCAGCGGGCTCATCCCCGCGTGAGCGGGGAAAACAGACGCTCTAAAGGCGGATAAAAAGCCGGGATAGGCTCATCCCCGCGTGAGCGGGGAAAACGAGATGCCTTGGGCCCCAGCGTCAGATTGGGCAGGCTCATCCCCGCGTGAGCGGGGAAAACCCCCAAAGGCCCCCTAACGGGGGTCACAGGTGGGGCTCATCCCCGCGTGAGCGGGGAAAACACGTACTCGTCCGAGTACTTACCGAAGTCCAGCGGCTCATCCCCGCGTGAGCGGGGAAAACGCTAGATGCGAGAGAGTCAAGGCCGGTAGCGTGGGCTCATCCCCGCGTGAGCGGGGAAAACCCTAGCGTTAGGTCGTCACCCTCGCTCGCCTGCGGCTCATCCCCGCGTGAGCGGGGAAAACCGGCCATGCTCTTTACTCCTCTAAGGCGGCGTCGGCTCATCCCCGCGTGAGCGGGGAAAACAAAGCTGGGATTGGTAATTGACGGGAAAGATTAGGCTCATCCCCGCGTGAGCGGGGAAAACCAGGGCCTAACGCCAGGGTCTCCCAGGGCGTGGGGCTCATCCCCGCGTGAGCGGGGAAAACGAGGTGATTAGGCCACAAGTTAGGGCATTGGTGGGCTCATCCCCGCGTGAGCGGGGAAAACAGTCAGCTGGCTGCATGGTTCACAAACGGCAAGGGCTCATCCCCGCGTGAGCGGGGAAAACCGGACTTTATTCCATTCCAGGCGCTAACACATGGGCTCATCCCCGCGTGAGCGGGGAAAACTACCTACTGCCAGCGGCTACAAAAGCGGCAACAGGCTCATCCCCGCGTGAGCGGGGAAAACATCATAAAGGCACTAGAAGAGCAAGACGTCGCCGGCTCATCCCCGCGTGAGCGGGGAAAACATCACCACATCGTGGGGACGCGCGTAAACGTGCGGCTCATCCCCGCGTGAGCGGGGAAAACCATAGAGAAAATTGTATTTAACCCACGCGCCGGGGCTCATCCCCGCGTGAGCGGGGAAAACTTTTGGTTGGGGACGTATTGTTAGCCCGTCCCCGGCTCATCCCCGCGTGAGCGGGGAAAACTCTACCCTGTTCCGCGTCCATCAGCCAGGCGCGGGCTCATCCCCGCGTGAGCGGGGAAAACCGATCAACCTGCTAGCGCGTGTGGAGTGGGGCAGGCTCATCCCCGCGTGAGCGGGGAAAACCATAAAGGAAATTGTATTTAACCCACGCGCCGGGGCTCATCCCCGCGTGAGCGGGGAAAACGTAGCTGTCTGTGAGTGCTACATGCGTTTTATAGGCTCATCCCCGCGTGAGCGGGGAAAACCCTACAAGTCCGAGCGGTGGGTGCGACACTGCAGGCTCATCCCCGCGTGAGCGGGGAAAACGTGCTGATCACCTGGTTGCGCAGGCTGGCCACCGGCTCATCCCCGCGTGAGCGGGGAAAACTTAGCGCCTGGAATGGTATAAGGTCCGCTATTGGGCTCATCCCCGCGTGAGCGGGGAAAACGCGCTAGCGAACTGGCGGCGCGGCATCTTGAACGGCTCATCCCCGCGTGAGCGGGGAAAACTTCGCCAGTATACGCGGTCAGAGACGGGACACAGGCTCATCCCCGCGTGAGCGGGGAAAACCTAGGCGGCTGTGATAGGGGAGTGATAGCCGACGGCTCATCCCCGCGTGAGCGGGGAAAACAGGGTCGGAGTCGATATCAAATAGTCTTTGCTGGGCTCATCCCCGCGTGAGCGGGGAAAACACGACTACGTCATACCTAAAAGCCCCTGGCTGGGGCTCATCCCCGCGTGAGCGGGGAAAACACTATGTAGTATCAGGCGATCACATTA
>ERZ772770.12-NODE-12-length-42415-cov-4.29523_pt1 | contig 42415 bp, 28 predicted proteins | sample MGYA00511361_ERZ772770 | MGnify/ENA primary metagenome ERZ772770 (study PRJEB29015, sample SAMEA2738026) | human oral metagenome | biome: human oral; feature: human-associated habitat; material: saliva | place: China | collected 2251 ... | reverse complement strand
ACAAACCTGCCGATAAACCAGTGGAAACCAAACCATCTGAGAATAAACCGGTCGATACAAACCCTGTTAAGCCATCAGAAGTTAAACCTTCTGAAACTAAACCTTCTGAAACTAAACCAGCAGAAACTAAACCTTCTGATACACCTTCAGAGAAGAAAGATACACCTTCTTCAACTGATAAAGGTAATGTTGTGACTGGAACAACAACAGAAAAACCATCTGAAAAAGATAAAGGTGATGTGACTACTGTTACTGGAACAGATAAGGATGATAAGGTTTCAACAACTAAAGCGGAAAATCCTTCTACTGTAACAGCAGATACTAAAACTCCAACTGTTAAAGATCCTATCAAGACTGGAGCTTTTGCAGATGTTAGTCTATTGCCTTTAATTGGCGTAGCTGGAGGTTTAGGAGTTACAGGATTGGCTTATCTTTCTAAAAAACGCAAAAACGACTAAAATAAGAAAAAGAACCCAGTTGGGTTCTTTTTTGTTATAATTTAAGAAATGATTTTTAAAAAAGAAAGAAGGAAAAATTAATGGTAATAACATCTAAAAATAGTAAAAATAAAGAGTTGGAAATCATTAAGGAGATTTCCAGTGGTGTTTCCGACCTGCTATCTGGTGTGAAAACTTTTAGGGTTGTTGCAGCTGATCTTATTAGGGAATATTATAATCCAATAAGAAGAAATATTCAAAAATCAGATGGTGATTTCAGATTTAGAAAATTTCTAAAAGAATGTATAGACGGAGGACCCGTGAAACATTTTATCGGGAAAACAGGCATTGATGATTTTCTATCAACAGGGAATGTGTTTTCAAAAGAACTTAACAAACTTTTAAATTCTGAAATAGTTTGGGATTGTAACATTTCTAAGTTGAAACTAGTTGAGATTGACTCATTCTCCGGCTTTGATAATTACAGAGTAACAACTTTTGTTACTAATAGAGAGGGTGATTATCTAGAAAAAGAAAGCCCGTCTTATCACATTATTGAATATCTGGTTTGTGAAGATGATGAGCTTGATGAAAAAATCGAACTATTGGTTAATTCGATAAAATTTTCCAACCTTAAAAATAGGGCGAAAACCTCAATGAAATACTTGTACGATGGTGGATATAAAAATGTTTATTTAGACTCTTACAGTTACAGCAATAGTTTATATGGTTTCCCTTTATCTCTATATAGACCTAAAATTCATAATAATTTTATGGGCGATCTTGAAAAAAATCTTTTAGAATTAATTTTTGATAGTTTGAAAAATGGTTTAAACGATTATACTCAATATGATTATATTGGTATGGCCAAAGCCCTTTTTCTTGGCGAAAAGTACCAAGAAAATATTTTCTCTAAAAACATTGCAGTTAAAAGATTCTTGTCAGAATTTGATGGATTTGAATATCTAAAACCTGAAAGGGATGAGGTTATAAAGTTCTGCAAGACCGTTATTTATTCACCAAAAATGATAAAGACTGTTAGCAAAGATAATCCGAGATACAAAATAATTTCAAGATCCTTTCAATATTTGTTTAAAACTTACGATCTAGAACTTTCTGAGTTGTTAACGGGTGATAATCTAAAGGATTTTATACAAAGGGTTGTATCATTCAATGATATTTATATTCCATCTTCACCAAGAAATTTGGTTGAATATGTTTTAAAATCAATTTCCGGAGGATATCTTAGAAAATACTCCATTTTAGATTATGATGATCTAACAGCGCTGAAATCTTTAAGATTTCTTCTAGATAATAAACCTTCTATTCTAGAAGAGATTGGCAACTTCAAAAATTCAATATTCAAGAACCCGGTGTTATGTATTCATACCAGAAGAAATGAAACTTTTCAGAGTTTAAAAAAAGACTATCAACTTAATTTATATAAAATTAATGAGATTGTAAATATTTTGAAGGGTTCTGGAGTTGTGGCGGAAAAGCCAATTATCAAATTTTATTTTGGTAATAAAAACAAGAATGGTTGGAATAATACTTTCAATTATAATGCGGATGTAACACTGTCAACGTTGAAGTTGTTGATTAACGAAAAAGGATTGGACTACGATATCCAGTTAGTTGTATCAGAAAAATCTTACAACGATTATATCCATACATTTTTCTCTGAAAATGAATTATCAAATATATCGATTTTAAAACTTAAAGATTTTGACGAATATATTCTAAAAACAGAGAAGGCCAGAAATACATCAGACTTCGATATCGATAGTATTGTAAAATCATCGATTTATGAATTAACGTGGATGAAACAATTACTAAAATAAGAAAAAGAACCTAACCGGGTTCTTTTTTGTTATAATTTAAGAAATAATTCTTAAAAAAGAAAGAAGGAAAAATTAATGGTAATAAATACAAGTGAACATCTCTCGGAAACGGGAGAAATGCTAAAGGCTTTTTCTGAAGCAGTTTCAGATCTTTTATCTGATAAAAATAAATTCAACACTATGATTGAAGGATTCTTTGATGAACACGTAGCCAAAATTCGTTCTGAATTTAAAGTATTGGATTATAACGGAGAAATTTCAAACTTTATTAAAAAAGAAATTTTGAGATTGGATGGTAAAGGAGCAAGTGGTAATTATCTTCGTTTTTTTAGTGATATTTACAGAGACTTAGATCATTTGTTCGAAACTACAGATAGGGAATTAAAACCTATTGTTAATAAACTATTTGAAGTGAATAAACTTAAAATTGTTTGGGATTACAAACAATCTATCTTTAAGGTGGTAAGAGATGGCGAATTTCACGGTTTTTACGATTTTGATGTTACAACACTGGTTACTATATCAAAAAAAGCCACTGTTACCAAACGTTATGAATTAACAAAGAAGATTCTCGATTTTATGGTATGTGAAAATGACGAGTTGGAGAGCAAGAAAAAGGGGGCTCTGAATTTATTGGAGTTTAATAATTTCAAAGCAAGAATTAAAAAACGGGTTTTGACAGTTTACGATGAAAATTCTGTTGATGTCCATAATTTGTTTGAAAAAATTGATTTCGACGGTTTCCCTTTTGCATTTTCTTCAAAAGATGTTGCTTGGATCTTTTCAGAGGTTGAGTATACACTTGGTAAATATATTTTTGAAGCCACTTTTGAGTTGGGTATCAATAAGTCCTTTTACTCAAAAGCTGATTATTCAGTGAATATAAAGAAACAATCAGTTAATTTAAATTTGATTTTGAAAGAGCTATTTTCTGACTCTAACCAATTAGGAAATCCATTTTCTGAAAATATTGCAGTGAAGAGATTTGCTTCTGATATTCCAGGATTGGAATACCTTCGACCAGATCGAGATGATGTGCTGTTATATTGCCGACGATTTTTAATCGGTGATATTTCAGACGATGAACGGAACGGCGAATCTAAATTTTCAGTGATCAAATATTTAATGGAAGCATATTCTATTGATATCGAAGAACTGTTAAATGATTGGGAAATTGAATTAATTCTTCAGAAGTTTATTGAAATTGACAAGTCAAGCATTAATTTGGAAGCTGAAGAATTGCTACTAAGTTCTGTAAGATCAGCCTTTGAGAAAAGTGGAATACAATCACGAACAGATAATCCCTTCTCGAACGAAAAGGCTGAGATGTTCTTTATCAAAAACAAAGAATATATCAAATCAGAGCTTGAAAAGATCGACAATTCTGCCATCAAGTATCCAATTATCAAGTTTAATTGTGGTGGATATAACAATTTTTTAGATTATGACTTGTTGAGTCTAAAGAGTGAATTTATTTATTGCAAAAACGTTTTAGATGTAATTGGTATTCACTACAACCCAACAATAAATATTAATACTCTAGTTTTCGAAGAGAAGGATCTTAGTACTACAGACAGAGATGATTTAAATAAATTTGTCGCTTTAACTAAGTTACTCTTGTCTGATAAAATTATTGATAAAATAATTTTAAGTTGTAGATTATCGTTTTATGATAATGTTTTCCGTAAATTATTTTCCGAAGAGGAGTTTAAATCAATTGAATTTATTGAATATCCTACTGACGATCTATCAAAACATAAAGAATTATCTAAAAATTTAGGTCTTAAAACTTTAAGTTACCAAAGTTTTTTATGTTTATCAAGAGAAAATTATCATTGGATCCGGGAAGTGCTTAAGTAAACAATAAAAAGAACCTCAACAGGTTCTTTTTATTTTAAGATTTCTGAAATCCAAGAAAGTTCGTGTGTATTTAAATACAACAGTTTTTTTACAGAAAAGTCAGAAACTTTTCTATCTTTTGGATATTTAAATTCATAGTCACCGAATACTGATACTGACATTCTTTTAAGCTCCTCTTCTGTAAAAACGTCAGAGATGTAGGTACTGTAAAGTTTTTCAGTAGAAAAAATTTCAATTTTGCAATCAAAATCGTAATTCAAAATCTTTTTGATTACAGATAGAGATTTGTTGATGTCATAATTAACATTTGTTGAAGGTCTTTCCTCGTGATCTTTTAGGTAAATGTTAATTTGTGGTGTTTCTACAATACCTTGATGTTTCAAGAATAACAACAAATCCTTAAATTTGTTTGAGATTTCAAATATGTCTAGTGATAAATTAGCAAATCCTTTTTCTTCACCGGGACTGATGAAAAATATTGGAGATTGAAACATTGAGTTTTTGTGTTTATTTAAATTTAAAATATTTTTGATATCTTCTTTGTGCTTAAATAAAAACAGCAACGAACTGCTAGAATCAACAATCCTTTCTCTAGTCTCGTTCAAGACATTCTTTGAAGATAACTTTTTAAGACCATAATCAATCATTTCTCTAGGATCACCAAAATATTGGTATGATTTTTGAAAAATCATAATCTCAATGAATTTTTGAATATCTTGTTCATCTATAACATCATCGATCATCAAGCATTCTGATTTGAATAAATAAACAAAATATTTTGCTAGTGGTTCCTTGTCGAAATTAGAAAACATTTTCACTTCGTCGTTATTGTAAAAGATTTGTTTACAATAATCAATAACCTCTTCTTTCGAAGGCTTGAGATATCCAAACCCTTCGAATTTAGATAGGAAATGTTTTGCTGCAACATTTTCAGATAGAAAATTATCGTAGGGCTCATCTCCAGAAAATAAAGATTTAAGAATGCCAACAAAATCACATTCTTCTTTGTGATTTGTAGATGTTGATAAAACTTTAATCAAGTGGTTTGAAAAGAGATATTCAATTTTATTAAAAGCCTTATTCCTATACTCATCAGAGTAAAACAATAACGGCACGCCACCAAAATATTGATCCAAGTAATAATCAAAACGTTTATTCTGGTATTCTTTGAAGTAAATCTTTTCAAAGGACTTGCTAATTTTATTTTTGAAGTTTGAAAAACTCAAAGAATTTGTTAGTAAATCAATTTTTTCTTCTAACTCATAATCTTCACAAGCCAAATACTCGATTACGTAGGAACCGGAATTTTTAGATCCCAAACTCAAGTTGTTTCCGGAAGCAATAAAAGATGAAATGTGAAAATCATTGAATCCATCAAATTCACCCGTTTGTCGTAATTTAATTTTTGAAAGATTGCAATCAAAAACAATGTTGAAGTTATACAACTTGTTGATTTCCTCTGAATAAAAATTTCCGTAAGAAATCAATCCAGAAACAGAAGATGAATTGAAAAAACTTTTCGGTTCTTCGCCAGAACATCCGTTCTGCTCATATTCCAAGCAATCCTTTAGAAACTTTCTAGCACGATGATCCGTGTCTATATCCTGAAATCTTTTCCGAACAGGATTATAATATTCTACTATTAATTCACGAACAATTTTGTAAAAATTAGCTTTGCTTGACAATAAATTTGAAATAGCAGAGTTTATTTCTTTAATAGCAGTAACTTCTGAAGAGAAATCATCAGAACTTTTTAGTACCATTTTAATCCTTCTTTCTAGACCTATAACAGAGGTCTTTTTTTCTTAAATTATATAAGTTTAAATCTTATTTTATTGTTGCAGAATTAATAGATAATCTGTTATAATTAAAGTAAATAAAATATCTGGAATTGTTCCAGTAGAAAGAAGGTACTGATGATTAAGTCAGAAAAGGGGATTTCTGAATCCCTTGAGTGTATTAAAAAATATCAAAAAGAACTTGATGAATACATACATTCAGAAAAAATAAAGGATGATTTGGGTAGGTTGTTGGGAGGCTTTGTTCCTTTAGAAAGCCTTATCTCCTCTGCTAAGTTTGCTGATATAAGTACAAGAATTAACTTTAATAATAATGATCAATATTTGGAAGATAATATAATCGAAATCGCTGACACTGTAAACCACATCATCCCGATTTACGAAAAAGTTGGTGATAAAAATTTTGTATTAGAATTGAAAAAGAAAGGTTTATATCGAAATTTAGAGCGTTTATTTCAATCAGAGCTTTTTAAATATAACCGTAAATTTTCAGATTTGTATATATATCCACGATTGAATATGTTTAATGGTTATATAGCCTATAACATTAAAAGCAAAGAACTTTGCTTATTCTGGAATTTCTATATGAATGATCCATCATTTTTTAAGAATGAGGATTGTATCTTTATTTATGAATTTGAAGAAATTAACTTTGAAAAAAATAGATTTTTTAGAGATGATGATTTTGGAGAGTTAACAAGACTTTTGTTTTTTAGTCTTTTTTCAGAAGAATATTTTAAAAAAACTATAGATTTACTGTTATCTGATTTTATTTTAAAGGGTTACAACAAATTTGTATCTAACTTTTTATTGATGGATATTTCTAGTAGAGGTGATATTTTAGAAGAAAATAAAACACTATTAGGTGTTCCTAATTGTTTTATCGATGATAACTTGAAAAACGAAAAAATGCTTTATTTTCTAGAGAAATTTAGACACTTTTGGGGAGATGAATATAAAGAGTTTGTTAAAAGTGATTTTGTAAAGAATCTTCCTCTGGAAAAGGTTCAGAATTTAAAAAGTTGGGTTTTTACTACTTGTTATTCTCATAATGGATTCGATGGTTGTGATTGGTTAAAAGATGAACTTATCCGAAGGTTATCGATTCCAACGGACGACGCAAGATTTAATGATCAAAAAATCACGTTGAACGATCTTAATTGTTTGTCAGAACTATACGATGAGCAAAAAATTGAGACTAATATTTCCTTATCCGTTAGAAATTTCTTCAGAAATACTAAGAATATAAGTTTTGATTTTGGTGAGGATATAGAATCAGAAAAAATTCCTGATCGTGATGAAGATTTATTAAAATTATCAATAAATAATTACATTGACTCTTTAAAGGATAAGAAAACAGCTTATGTTATCGATTGTATCGATCGGTTGCATAATACAAGAAGTCCGTTTATCATTGATAAAAATGATGTATTTTCTGTTTTGACCCCTATTTTATCAAAATCTGAAAAGTTTTACATACGTCAAGCATATTATGATATGTACAAGCTGAATATTTTAAAGAATGTTGGATACACACCAAATAATATCTTCTTATTTGTTTCCGAATACAAATGGGGCGCCAACTTAGAGGTTGTAGACGCAACGTTTTATAATATCAAGAATTTGATGAACAACCACAAAGAATTAACCATTAAAGTTTTCGTTCTTGAAGATATCGTTCGCAGCTTTGACCCGAAAGATAACACCCTTGATCTTGAATTATTCCAGAACGAAACCGGACTGGAAGAATTTCAGGTGGTGAAATCCGAAGAGGATATGTTTGACAAGTTGGAAAAGTATGGTTTTGAAGAGATTATCTTTGAATAATTGAATAAAATAAAAGACCCGTTTGGGTCTTTTTCTATTTGTAATTTTCTGCGCAATAATTTTTAATTGTTAATCTTGCAAAATCATTTGTGAAACTGGTCATTCTCTTTGAGATATCCTTCAATTTATTTCGGAACGTCGTTGTTCGTGTGTATTCACCAACGGAAGAATATCCGGTCAACTCCGCCAATTGAATCTCTTGTTCGAATGTTCTGATAACAGAAACCCTGTCAGCTGAATAAACAACGCCACCAATCTTGTAGTTTGGTAATAAACTTTGTTCTTTGTTCACTAAACATACGGTCGTGAAATCAATAAAGGAAGAATCTACACGATAATTAAAATCAGGAAAATAAGAGTTTACAAACTTCTCATTTAGATTTTTTGAAGATCTAATCAACTTGAGATAATAGCCGAAGACGATTCGAGAGTCGATATCAATATATTCATTACTTAGTTGTTTGAGAATTTTGTAGTCCTCCAAAAAAACTTTATTTTCTTGGTCGGATAAGTTCAAACCTTTCCTGAATCGATTCCAAGTTTTGAAATTTTTTTCAATTTCAGTGTAAGGAACTTCTGAGATATAATCCAATTCTATTTTTTTATGATTATCTAAACTTTTTTCAAACTTCTTCTTTAAGTGAGATACTAGCTTATCTTTTGATTTTACATAATGTGCCATATCACCACCTGGAACAATTTCATCACCAACCAATTTGTTTGAAATCTTGATATCACCAACATACAAAATTCGATCTAAAGTTTGATAAAAATATGTTGAGTCATTTGATAGATTTCGATCTTTATCTACTTCCTTAAATTGTCCTACGTAAAATTTTTCTGTAATGACAGAATAGTAAACCGGCTTGTTGAATTGATTGAATTTAGCAAGAGCCTTTTTCTTCACTTCTGTATCAAATTCAGATTCTTTTAGATCTTCCTGCATTTTATCAAGTCGTTCTTTGACCATCTTAAAGTATTCCAGTAGAATATCGTATGATTCTGAGTTAGAAATAGCAAGGTGCTTGTTCTTGATTGCGGTCATAACGTGGCCGGTTATCTTATTATCTTTATCTGTTTTTACTACCATTTTTAACCTTCTTTCTTGTTGAGATTTGTTTATATAAATTATAACAAAAAAGCAATAATATTTCAAGAATCGATTTGTGTTCTAGCCGTTTTTGTGCTATAATTAATTCAGTTGATATTAAAAACAAAATGTGAAGAAGGAGATTATTGATGGGTAAAAAGAAGAAGGGTTTCAAGGTTGTAACGAAACCGTCAGGAAAACCTAAGTTGAAAGACGAGCAGGAATATACTTACTTTTTCCACACAAGATTGAAAGGTGGGCACGTTGCTGAAAATAAAAAAGGAAAACCTTTTAAAAAAGAAAAACATAAAAAAAGAATAGGCTGGGATTAAATCCTAGCCTATTTTAATTTTATCAAAGAATTTAGGACAACGGATTCCCGATCCGTAATCTGCCAATAGTGTGAAATGATCGTACTCGGATTTATCCAACATTTTTACAATCTTACTATTGTATTTGTATCCAATTCTGGTGGCATTTATATTACAATCTGATTCTGTAACAAGAATGTTTAAGTTTTCAAAATTAATAATATCATCGATTGCTAGAAAATCCAACAGTTCATCTTTGTTATATTCTGATAGGTTTCCGTCAAAAAACAAATCAAACTTGTTTGGAAGGATACCCAACATATTTTGTAAATAAGGAACGAATGACTGTGTTGTAATTCCAGGATCATCCATCAGCAATTTTACCAACAAGCCGACTTTATCTTTTGTCTCACCTTTGATTACCGAAAGGTTGTTAGATGGAGCTTTATACAAAACTTCATCCTTAATTTTTTCGAGCAACGGTACAACTTCTGATTTAAATTCAGAAAACTCATCTTCTGTTAGAAATACAGAAGAGGCTAGTGCACTATCGTCGTGATGTTTGATATAATCAACAAACACAAGTTTGTTGTTGATAACGATAAATTCATCAGAAAAATTCCCTCTATACTTAGAGTCTTTTAAAAATTCTTTCGGATCGTTACCGGAGATGATGTTGTTCAACAAATAAGTATTTGTCTCAGTAAAAGCCTTAACCCAGTATTCTCTAGTCATAAACTGATCCAAAATAAAATCAGGTATTTTCTCAAAATCTGACAAACTAGAATAAATAATTTGTGATTTTTCTTCTTCATTCAATTCAGAAAAGTTCTTGATTTTGATATTCGGATCAAACCTCAAGGTAAACAATAGGTTCACGCCTGACATCATCTCCTTATCAAACATAGATTCCAAAATATCCTTAAAATAAGAGTTTGAATGATTGCTATTTAGTAATGCTGTTAGCATACCATCCGAACCCAAAACCTTTTCATTGTAGAAAATATCATCAGTTATAAATTTCTTGAGTTCATTTTGTGAATAACATTCTGACGGATAATTACACAAATCAACAGACTGGGATTCTAAAAATGATTTTAAAGATTTTTTGATGTTCTTTGGAATTTCTTTCAATAAATCACCAACAAAACCATCGATAGGTTCCAGACCAGTAATAAATTTAAACCAGTTCATCTCTTTTTGCTTATATTTGCTTTTCAAAGAAGAATATTCCTTTAAATTTAATAAATTCCAACAATTAACGTTCAGTGAATCATCTCCGTTAATATCCTGAACTTTTAGAATATCATTTGAATATGGCTTTTCCACAGCGATAAATTTACTAAGGTTAACATCGTAAGCAATTGCCTTTCTATTAAAACTTTTTAAAGCCTTATTGTTGATTGAACTTTGGGAATAATAGTATTTATTTTTATAAAAATCAATAAAATCTTTGGAATAATCAGACCACTTTTGGATACTAGGATCGTAAAAATTTTTCAGATCCTTGTAATCATAATACGAATAAGAGTTTCGATTTTCCTTGTATTCGAATCTAATCTCTTGCAATAAGATCTTTATTGTTAGTTGAGGGTTTCCAATACTAAGAATTGCGTCCTTCAAATCAGTGGCTGCTTGTTCAGTCTCACAATAAGCGAGAACCTCCTTTGCCACATCCGACAATTTTCGTTTTGGTTTAACAATCTCATTATTAATTGCCATTTGGCACCTTCTTTCTACTGGAATAAATCCAGAGTTAATTTATTTCTTTAATTATATAAGAAAAGAGAGGTTTTATTTAAACCTCTCTTAAAAATCAAATTCTAATTCTTGGAGAATTGAGACCGGTTATATTAAAATCTCTCTTGTTGTATACGTTTTGATTTAAATTTGAAGAAGCATATTCTAAGAAATCAATATCTTTACCCAGAGACAATTTAAGAATTTTTCTAAACACCTCATCAGAATCAAAGATGTACTCATAAGGACTAGCAGGACGATTTTCTACCATACAACAACGCACATAATCTGCACCAGCAAATTCCAGAATATCCTTAAACCGCAATAGAGAAGCAACCTCTCTACGAAAACGGTACAACTCGTTATCTTTAATAATTTCAGGATTATTCTTATCTTCAAGATCGAAATTGCTTACTTTATTAATCAAATAGAATCGGCTTGGGAACCAGTCCAATAGTTTAAAAATCCACTTTAAAAAATCACCGTATTCAAGATTTTCAAGTAAACTTTTATTTTTTTTGTCTTTCGTTAAAGTTGGATTAATAATAGATTCTAAGATATATTTATTATTTCCACCCTTATAATCGACCAAAATCACATCCTGAATTTTTTCTAAAATTGGAATAAATTCTGATTTTAATTCAGAAAGTTGAGACTCTGAAAAATCCGACGATGTTGGCTCTGATGAATCCTCGACACAAATGTAATTGCCATTTTCCAATTTAATAAGATTATGATCATAAAAATGTGGATGGGTGGATTCTGATGATATTGCCTCCAAAATTTCCTTGGTTCTACTCTTAAAAGCAATAAAAATTTCTTCGTCTGTAAAATAATTTTTGATAAAATTAATATCCAAATCTCTAGAAGTAAAAATTTCATCATTAGACCAATCAAGCAAAATATTTCTGATCATTGATTTTTTATGAGTATCATCAAGATTAGAATAACCATCAATATAAAAATCAGGTTGGTAGAGCGTCAAGTAAACTAACTGTTTACCACTCAGTTTTGACGCACGTAGATTTTCCTTTAAAATATTATTAAAGTAATCGTCCGTGTTATTTTTGAGAATGAAATTTAAAATATTTCGATCTGTGACTTTAACGTAGGAACGGTGTCCATCAGTGATGAAGGTTTCTTTGATATATTTTTCCACCAACGACTTATTAAACAATCTACTAGGGTAACTTTGATTATATTCTAACGTTGTTACAAAGTTTTTTAATTTAGATTTTGCTTCACGCTTAATTTGTTGTAGAACCTCTTTCAAAAAATCTTCTAAACTTGCCAAATCCAACAGATATTTTAACCAAACAAATTCCAATTTTGTATTATAGGACGCTTGCATTGTTGAAATTCTACTCAAGTCAAATAGCACCAAAAGATTTGTGTTAACCCTATCTGCACAGCCGTTTTTTGAATAGATGTAGTTGATGGATTCATAGTTATAATCATTTTGTTTCTCATAAGATATAACAAATTTCTTTTGAAAAACATCGTATGATAGGTCTTTTTGAGAAAGTTCTCTGGTAATAACATCGAAGTTATCACGAGCCTCGTTAAGTAGAAGATTATAATTGGTTTTATCTTTTTTACTTAAATCAGTCCATTTTGACACAACATCAGAAGATAACATTTTTCTCATCTTATCTAAGAATGAAAGCTCTTCATCTAGGCCAAACGTGCCTGCACTCTTAATGTTGTAATAAGTTGGCGAATAGTACTGTGCAATTTTTAATAGATTTTTAAAATTCTTAAACTTAGACCATTCATCTCGCAGGTTTTCGATGGCTGCCTCCGTATCACAATACTCAAGAATTTCTTTTGTGATTTTTGATAAACTTAACGTTTTCTCAGTTTCTTTTTTTACACTAATAACCATAGTTAAATTTTTCCTTCTTTCTACTGGAATAATTCCAGAAGTATTTTTTATTTCTTTAATTATATAAGAAAAAGGGTGTGCAGCTAACTACACACCCTTTTTACTATAGAAAATATCTGTACGAAACGAACCAATATTTTTAAAATTCGATTTCTTAATTTTAATAAAATTGTCCGTATTTACATTTTCTCCAATATATTCAAAGAACTTTTCGAAATTCCCGAGTGACTTTTCAATAATGAAATTGAAATCATCCTCATCTTTGATGATACACATCGTACCGTTAACGGCATATCGTTTCTCACACAAATAGTATTCTACGGAAATAGATTTTAACTTGTCGAATATCTTTTTATAAGATAAAAAATCAACAACATCTTTTCTTATTTCAATTAGGTCTTTTCTTCTGAAACCTCCTAACGTGGATCCTCGTTCGATCTGAGGTTTATCTACAGACATATATAACTTAATTTTATTCGGATACCAATCTAACAAATCAAATACTTGGATTAAAAAATCACCGTAATTTAAGTTGGAGATTATCTTTTTCGATAATTCTTCTTCATTAAAATTCACAAAGTTCAAAATTGAGATATGCTTCCATACGTTTGAATCGCAGGAAACAAAAATTTCTTCCTGGATTTTTTCAAGAATAGGGATCAACTCTGTTTTTAATTCAGAGAGTTCGTTTTCTGTTAGTTCTCGTTTGAAATCTGGTTTGTAACCTGAAACTGGAATATACGAACCTTCAGCAATCTTAAGATAATAGACACCTTTATACTCCTCACCGTTACATTGATGAATTAATTCCAACACCTCTTTCAAACTTTCTTTAAAAAAGCCAAAAATTTCTTTTCGTGAAAAGTAATCATTCAATTCTTTTTTGCCGAGCATATTTGATAAAGGTCTACTTTGTTTACCCCATCCTTTGATTATATTTCTGACAAATTCAACTTTTGAATCTTCAGGAAGATCACTGTAACCAGCAATGAAAGAATCTTTGTCGTTCTTTATAAGGTTGTAAATTTCCTGATCAGACAACTTAGAAACATCCAAACACTCTTTTAAAATACCATTAAAATATTCATCTTTATTTGTATTCAAGATGTGTTCAACTGTAATTGTTCCAGAACTTCTACCCACAACAATTACACTCTTGCGAATATAATCCTCTACAAATTTTTTATTGAATAATTTAGCGGGGTAATCTCCATTAAATTTGATGTTTGAAACAAATGACTTTAGTTTATTCTTTGAGTCACGTTTTGTTTGAACCAATAGTTCTTTTAGAAAATCTTCTAGTTCGGCCATACCAAATATATATTTGAACCAAACAAATTCGATTTTCGTTTTGTAAGAGTTGGACATTGACGAAAATCTCGTTAGGTCAACCAAGACTAATAGAGATGTGCTAACGTCGCTTTCATAACCCTTACCTTTAAATACACAATTAAAATTTCTGTAATCATCAGACTCGTTACTTTTTCTTGAAAAAACAAATTTCTTGTTGTGCGTATCATAAGATAAGCTTTTACCTTTGAATTGAACGATCAATTCATTTAAGGTTTCTCGTAAATTGTCTAGAATTACATCATAATCTTCCTTAAAATCACCACTCAAATCATCCCATTTACCCGGTTTATCTTTATCAAAGTAATTGGAAATAACTTTTGTTGCAGATGTGTCCTTTGTCAAATCAAAGGTTTCGTCTGAGTTGTTTTTGATTGTGTAATTATCGATCAATTCGACCGCTAATCGAAAATCCTTAAAATTCGACCATTCATCTTTAAGATTTTTTAAAGCCTCTTCTGTATCACAATAAGCAAGAATTTCTTTCGTGATTGTCGACAAATTAAGCAATTTCTCACTTTCTTTTTTTGCGTTAATTACCATTAGTAAAACTCCTTCTTTCTATCTGAAATTTATTCAGAGATATTTTATTTCTTTAATTATAAAAGAAAAGAGGTTTTTAAACCTCTTTTAATAGGATAGACTTACTGACGCAATTTCTTCTTTTACACCATAGGATCGCATTAACTCATATTGTTCAAGTTCAACCCCACTTAAGCTACCCTCAAATAAAACGTTTACATCTTCAAAATCATCTCCGATAATGTCAAACAAGTCTTTCTCTGTTTTTATAGGAGAGCTTTTAAAAATAAAGAATGTGTAGTTAACATCAAGATTAAATTTCTTTTTAAGTTGATTGATGTAGGAAATCTTACCAAAACAGCTCAAGTTTTCATTTTGGATAGATAAGATCTTCAACGTCTTAGGATACCAATCTACAAGTTTACATAGATTGTAATAAAATCCGTATTTATCTTGATAAGAGTGGAGGATATCAAATACCTTTTCTTCGTTAGATTTTGAGCTGTCTGCTGGATGAACGCCGTTTGCAGTTAGTTTTAGGAAAACTTTATCCTGTATCCGCTCCAGCAAAGGAATGATTTCTGATTTAAATTCAGTAAGTTGATTCTCACTGAAAGTGATATCCCTAATAGGTTCATCAAAACAAACAATCCGTTTTCCAATCAACAAATTATTAGACTTATCTTTTTGAAAAACAACTTTTTTATTATTTGCCATTTTCTTCAGTTGATGAACGGTTGTGTTTTTAAACATTTCGTAAAGCTCATTATCATTAAAATGGCTCAATAAAGTTGTTGAAATTTTACCGGAACTTTTACTCATTAATTTTATAAGTAATTCCTTTTTATTCTCAGATTTTAATCCAGGAAGTTTTTCAAATTCAAATATAGGATTTGTTGCAATTAAAGATAGAATTTTGAACGGAGTTGTTACAGATGGATCCAATAGTTTTTCTAGAAAAGAACAAATATACTCGTTATTTTTTCTATTTCCAAAAACACCAGAAAGATCATTGTAAGTTTCGTTGTCAAATAACGTTCCGCTCATAATTTTTACCAAATCATCTTCTGTAAAGATTGCAGCGGGGTAACTTGATAAAATATTCTCATCAAACGTTTTGTTTGGAAGTTTGAGATATTTTTTTACAACAGATTCAATGTAAAAATTAATATCTTTTAAAAATTCAGCAGAAAACTCCTTTGTATCAATTAATCCAGAAATGTATTTTATGAACACAACATCAAAATTACAGGTTATACTCATCGGTATACTTTCCAAACAGTCCATAGGCCGTATAAATAATAAATTTGAATTTTGCCCTCTGTCAGAAATAGATACCGGGAAAATGCTGTTAACACGATTAATATAAGTTCCATAGAAATCTTTCTTTGAGTAAAATTCAAAATCACCGGGATACCCAACGTTTGTTGCTTCGTAAATTACAAACTTTTTCTGATCAATATCATAGTATAAATTTAGATCGTACATTATACTTAATCTATTAAAAAATGGATTCCCACTTTTTACATACTTATGATAACAATCTTTGTAGATTTCAAAAAAATCGTCTTTAATGTTAGTAACAGTAGTTGTGCTATTTTTGATTCCGGTAAGGATGACACTTTTAAAATTCAACTTTTTTCGTAAATAGTTTTTAGCGTCACTGTCTTGAAAATAATACTGTGACAACTCAAATTCTTCTGGTAGATTTATAACATTTTCCAATTCAGAAGCAAAATCATCAATAGCCTTCTCGCTGTTGGCATAATGGTGTAGCTCTTTAACAATATCAGAAAATTTAACCGCAGGCCTATTATCCTTAGTACTTTTCATATTTACCTTCTTTCTATAATCTCAATTGTGAGATTATTTTTTTTTCTTTAATTATAGATAATAAAAAGAGGTTATAAAAACCTCTTTATTGTTCTTTTGAAAAACTAAATGATAGTGATTCATAGTTCATTTTTTTACCCTGAACTATTTTATCATATTCACATTGAAAATCAATTTTAGAATTTGGGCAGATTAGGTGAAAATTTTCTCCCATATCTTTCTCAAAAAGTTTTAAATTTTTCTTTCTTGTAATTTTTTTTCTATCAGAAACATCTAAAATGTCTTCCTTTGTGTATAGATAGATATCTAAATCAAAACCAAATTTTTCTGATAATCTGTTGAGAAATTGAGAGGTTGATTTTATATCCGAATAACCACAAATATTATCAAACTCAGATGACAAGTTATATCGATTTGGATACCAATCAAATAATTTGAACAAGTTTAATAAAACGTAACTTTTATTTTTTGTTAGATACTTAAAGAGCTTTTTCTTTGTATCCGGAAACTCACCAAACGACTTCTCGAGGTGTTGAATATCATAATAAAGCACATCCTGTAATTCTTCAAGGATTGGAACAATTTCTGATTTTAATTCAGAAAGTTGAGATTTATTAAGTTTGATATCAAAATCGTACAATGGTGTTTCACTTATCAAATTGATTTTATATTCTTTAGAATTATGTTTCACGACAACTATATTTTTATTATCATATTTATTCTTTACTTTTAGTTCTCCAGAAAGAATCTGTAAAAGTTGACTTTTTGTTTTATTTTTAGCAATTTCGAACATTATTTCATTTCCAAATTTCGAAGTTAAAACTTTTACAGGGACATTTTTATTAATCCCGTCAGAATCATCAAATGTCGAAAGCAGCACCTCTTTTTGTTCTTTTTTGCTTAACTCGGAATAACCTTTTATTCGAATTAATGAATCATCACTTTCACAAGAAAAGTGGTTTAATAATTTATAAAAATTATCAGTATCGATTTTGTTGATATCTAGACAATTCAAACAAGCAGATTTCAGTTTTTTGTTGTTCTGATCATCAATGTATATATTGGTTAGTAAATCATAAAAATCTTTTTGTTTAAAAACAAAATCTAATAATTCTTTATCTTTATAAAACACAGCCGGATATTTTTCGAGATCTACATAATTAGAAATATCAAAAGATAGAGAAAATGAAGCGATTTCATTTACAATATTGTCTGCAATTTCTGAGGCAAGTTCAGACGCAAATTCTTCTCCTGAAATAATTCCAGAGATGTATCTCAAAAGATTGAAATTAAATTTCTTTTGAATTGCCCCAGCATTCAAGTTTGCAAAACTACTAATATTCATCAAATCCAAAATTTTGATGGTTTGAGTTGTGTATTCTGATTTAGAACTGTTATTGGAATCAACATCACACAATAACGGAATATCATTCGAATTTCCAACTAATACAAATCTTAATTCTAAAGATTCAACATCTAGACCAATTTGTTTGTCCCTAAATTTTTCTAAAAAATTACTGATACGGATATAATTATCATTTCTTTCTGACCTAATATGTTCCAACATTTTTTCAAAGTTATTTTTAAAGGTCATCATCTCAGAAGATTCACTAAATTCCGAGTACTTATATTTTTTAGGAAGATTTTTCCTATAATAATCTAAGACGTTGATGATTTCGGCTTTGCGCAAATAATCAGATATACCCTCGTGTGAATAGTAGTAATCGTCACGTTGTAAATCTTGAAATACTTCAAAAACATCTTTTATCCTGATTGACTCAAAAAATTCAAGCAATTGTTTTGTAAACTTATCGCTTTTTAGGTGAGCTAATATTTTCTTTGAGTAAATAGAGAAATCACTTTTATATTCTTCAGTTTTTTTCATTTTTTGTTTCCTTCTTTCTAACCAAATAATCGGTTTTATTTATTTCTTAAATTATAAATAGAAAAAAGAGGTGAGTCTAAAACTCACCCCTTGATTTCGATATTATAAATCAATCTATCCTTATTGTAGGATAATACTGTATCTAAAAATTTCTGTTTTTCTTCAAAATTTTCGGTGCAACATTCAGACATCAACTCGCCATTGGAAATTTTACGTTTAATCGTACCTGTTAATTGAACGTGTCGTTTAAATACCCAATCTTTTGTAGAGGCTGAGTAATTTCTATTATTGTTGATACAATTTTGTTCACCTTCTGATAAGAATAAAACCGACACATCACAATTTCCAGATTCATTAATCTTATTGATAAAGGTAAATTTTTCAACAGATTTCATAAAATCATCTGGATTCAAAAAGTCAGTCACAAGTCTTAATTTTTGAGGATACCAATCAAGGATATCAAATAATTTACCAAATACGTAGCTGTTTCTAATATCAATGGCTTGTAAAACATCTTTTGTTCCTGAAATTGAATCAAAGTGTAATCTTTTATCATTATTGCAGAAGATATACATCTTGTCCTGTACTTCTTTCAGAAGTGGAATTAGCTCTGATTTTAATTCAGATAGCTGAGACTCTTTTAACATATAAGTATGATTTGAGAAAAAGTCCTCGTAGAATTTCACATACTTACTTTTACCGTCTATATCCACCAACAAGCAACGATCTTCTCCTTCCCCAATCGTAACATCAGATTTTAATTTATTGATTAAAAACTTGTAAGTGTTTTTTATGAAGCGAAAAATTTCGTCATCTTCAAAAGAATCAAGAATATCAATGTTGTACGTGTGTTTTTTTTCAAGAGGTCGAAACTCCTTGAATTTTGAAAAAATCATTCTTTTCTTATCCTCTGAACTTAATTCAGAATAACCTCGGATAAGATCAGTACGTTCGTCGTCTAAGAATGAAAAGAAAACGTTATTTTTAATATTGTTGATATTAAAAGCCTCATCTAAAATCATTCTGAGATAGTGGTTGTTTTGAAAATTACTTTTGTAAAGTCCATAAAAAAAACTACTAACTCTAAATGTCCTAAAATTTCCTTCGTTATTCACAAGAAAATCAATAATTTGTTCTTTTGAGTAAAACTCCGCCGGGAACAAATGAAAATTAAGTCTTTCATTTGTTGGGCTAGTAGCCCATTTGCTAACAATTTCAGAAATTTCATTTTCTATTTCTGCTAAAATTGATAAAGCAAAATCATCGGCTGTAATAATTCCAGCTACATATTTTAAGAACTGAAATACAAACGGGTCATCGGCATTATTTATGATTGTCTCAATAGATGAAATTTTTGAAAATTCAAAAAGTTTAATTCCATTGGTGAAAATACTTTCATCCTCGCAGATCATAAAAGATAAATCATAATTAGAATCAAATACTTTTTTGTTTTCCCCGCCAATGTTTACAAACTCAAATGTGTTGAAAACTAGACGCTTATTTTTGATATCATAAGATATCATTTTATTTGAAAAATTTACCAGAAAACTAGAGATTGAATTGACATTTCCGACAGCATTAGATTGACATCTTCTAATCAATTTTCTAGTATCTTCAATACTTATGCCTTTAAGATCAGGATTCTCTAATGAAATAACTAAAGATTCAATAACATCAATAATGTTGAACCAATTTCCCTTTTTTAGGATTTCCTGATAACCAGAACTACTATTTGGTAAATCTACAAACTCTTGATGAATCTCAAAAATTTCCTTTAGCAATGAACCTTCAATAAATTCAACTATTTCTTTTTGAGCCTGATCCTTTTTATTTTTCAGAAAATCATCAAGCTCTCGAAAACTTTCAAGCGCAACGGATTCTGAAATCTTTCCAATTTTTACCATTTTTTCTACCTTCTTTCTTTTAAAGTTTATTTTCTTAAATTATAACAGAAAGTGAAATAATATAAAGTAAAATGGTGGAGTTCACCCCACCATTATCTTTTTTCAATGCTATATAAATGTTTAGATTTGGTATAAGGAAGTAATCTTTCAGCAACGATCATTTCTTCGCAAGTATTGTCATCAAATAAAACGATAACATTATCACCAACAATTTTATTTGTTAATTTTAAAATTTTTTCCTTATTATAACCATCCAAATCGACATTGTTTTTAAATTTCAAAATTAAATTACAATCGAAATCCGGGTTGTCTTTCACAACTCTCATAAAAGAGTAGGTTTCTAATAAATTTAACAAGGCTTTATCATCTTCCACATTTTGCACAAAGGTCAATTTTTTAGGTTGCCATTCTAACAAATCAAATAATTGATAAAAAAACGTGTAAAGATTTAATCTTAGATAATAAGCCAAATCCATAAATCCCTCATCAGGGTCAAAAAAATGAGATCCGTAATAATCGCCGACTGATAAATAAAATTTATCCTGAATTTTTTCAAGAAGTGGAATTAATTCTGATTTTAATTCAGAGATTTGTTCCTCTGATAAATACAGGTAAGGTTTCGAAAAATAATCATCTTTAAATAAAACAAATTTGTTATTTTGGTTGTTTGAAATCATAACTCCAAGGAACTCTTCTTCTTTGATACTATTTCCAGAAATAAATTTGTTTAAATAGTACTTATAGGTATTTTTTATAAAATCGAAAACTTGACAGTCATAAACATTCTTTAAGATGTGATGATCGTAATATTGAGGATTTTCAGGGCTATACTCCTTTAGTAATTTAAACACATATTCTCTCTTATCTTCTGTGTTCAAATCAGAATATCCTTCTATATATAAGGAACAATTTTCAATCGAAATTACTTCCAACAGAAGTTCCTCACTAAGATTTTCAATTGTGAGTTTAGACTTCAAAAAATCATAAAAATAATTTTGATCTTTATCACCAGATAAAACCTTTTCAAAGAACCTGGACTCAATAAAACTTCTAAAGTTTTCCTTGTTTTTTATGAAGAAGTTTTCCAATTCCTCCTCCGAATAAATAGAAACGGGGTGCAAATCGAATCTAGGGATTGTCAATCCTAACATTTTATCGAAAATTCCTTCCTTAATTTTATCCAGGCGTGACTCAATTTCTTTTATAACTTCAGAGGCAAATTCTTCTGCTGAAATAATTTCAGAGACATATCTTAAGTATGCCCTAACAATTCTTTTATCTATATTTTTAGCAATACTCTCGATTGATTTTAGGTCACTAAAACTTAGCAAAAACAAAGAGTTTATTTCTACATTATTATTAGAGTCTCTTTTATAATAAAAATCCTGTTCATCAACATAATAACTTAAATGCTCTCCCCTAGAGATAGAGAAATCATTATAATCTAGATCAAAAGATAGCAATAAACCTCTAAAACATTCTAAGTGATTGTTTATATAACGAATATTCCCGTCCTTATCGTCGAAACCTTCAGATAATTCATTAAACTTTTCATCGAACGGGTTATAATCTGATTTTGATTCTAGCAGTCCATCCTTAATAAATTGAAGAAAGTCCAACCAATTTTCATCAGCTAACAAATCATCAGATGATACATCCTCATTATCTCTTAAATAGATATATCTATTAATATTGAAAATTTCTATTGAGTTTACTGATTCGAAAATCTCAGCCAGAGATTTAACCGATGTCTTTTTCTTTAAAAAATTATTCAATTTGTCAAAAAGATCAGAAAAGTTGTTTTCTATATTTTTTTTAGTCTTTTTTACCATCAACAAACTCTCTTTCATTCTTTGTAGATTTTTGTTACTTTTATTATAACAGAAAATAACAAAAAAATAAAGCCAGGGTTCACCTGGACTTTATTTATTTTTTGAAGATAAATTTTGGTTCAATACTTTGGTTGTATAGGTTGTAGTCACTAGAAACCTTCTGTTCATCGCTAATATTCTTATCATCTGGATCGAAAATAGTTCCATTACCTAATATTTTTTTTGCAATATTATTCAACTGATCTTTTCTGCGTATTGGCCAATTACAATCCAAATTGTTTCTTAATTCGATAAAAATTTTGTAATCAAAACCTTCAACCTCAGAAGCGTATTTGATATAAGAATATAACTCGAGATCTTTAACTAAAAGACCGTTTGAAAAGACCAACTCGTAAACCCCAAATTTATTAGGGTACCAATCAAGTAGATCGAACAATTTCATCAAAATACCACTCTGATCGCAACAATATTTTACAAAGTTTTTTCCACCAGCGCCTTTTTCTGGGGTGTAATGGTGGAAATAGTAATAAGGATTTACAAATATTTTACCTTCAGCCTCTATTTTTTCTAAAAGTGGAATTAATTCCCTTTTAAGCTCTGAAATTTCATCTTCAGAGCAATGATAAATTTCTTTATCTTGTATTGCGCTATAAGGGTATTTGTTAAAATCTACATTTCCTTCAATCAACTGAACAAGAAAATCTTTATAGTATTTTTTAAATTTTCCGAAATAAAACATTTTGCGGATTTTCTTTTTAGAATTAGATCTTGTAATTCCTTTATCTTGTTTTGAATCAAGTAACTTAGAAAATTCAAAGTAATTTTCAGTGGATAATTTTTGATTAAAAAAATCAGGATCATAAAAATCAATCGGAAATCTATCTAGATGTAATTCACCATCGTTGAAATTTATCGTCCAATCCTCGACCACCTTGACTAAGTTTAATTTAATTTCTGAAATTAATTTAGTGGCTAAACTTTCATTAGATAGTAACCCACAAGCATTTTTCATAAATAATAGAACTAGTTTGTCATCCAATCTTGCGGCCATTGATTGTAAGCTACTCAAAAAAGAAAAGTTGAATAACGGCAATAGGTGTGTGTTTAACTCTCCACTTTCCAAATCAATTTGATAATAGACCCCGTGAACTTCTTTTGTTTCAGCAAAAACAAACTGCAATCTTTTTACATCAAAGCTAATTGTTGTATAATCCGTAAGAAAATCCAATCGTCTATCAATGCGATCTAAACCAGCAGAACTATAAACCCAAAATTCTTCCGGATTACATCCATTTAATTTTTTAGAGATTTCCCTACTCACCCACTCCTTATCAGAATGCGATTCGTATAGATAGATTTTTTCTCTTAGAAAATCTACAAGTGAGTACCAATGTTTTTTGGCTAGTTTCTCTTTAATTTCTAACGTTTCAGCCGAGTGGTAGTCCGCCAAATCATTAACATCTTGATTTATCTCAAAAGTCCCTCTTAGATTTATTTTTTCCAAAACTGATACTAATTGATTTTTAACATCAGTATCTTCAAGTTGATTTTTAACTTCGTTAAGTTTATTTGAAGCTAAAAATGTTGTTGTCGTTTTTTTCATTTTATTTCCTTCTTTCTCTGGTTAACCCAGTTTTTTATTTTTTTAATAATTATAAGAAAAAAGGATAAGTTTTACTTACCCTTTTTATTTCACAACCTCAAAATTGAATAACAAATCTCTACTAGAATTATTCGTTCTGCTACAAACAGATTTGATTTTTTCTGTATGTTCCTCAAAACCGGAGAGGAGAACTTCAGCATTATCGCCAAACATCTGGTTCAGCAAAATGCCAATTTTGTCTTTGTTTTCTTTATAAAAACCACCAAATTTCTCCGGTAATAGCAGGGTGATTTTTGTATCTATTCCGTATAGATTAATTAAGTCGCTCAAAAGAGAACAGCTTTCAATTTTGTAAGAAAAATCTTTCATCATATCTGCGCAAACAAGTACATTAATATTTTTCGGATACCAATCTAATAATTTAAAAAGATCGCCGAAAGTTGTGGATGAGTTGTTTTTGATAATAGCCTTGTGAAACCCTTCAGATGTATTAATTAAAGGATCAAAAGAACTCAGCATATTATTAAATTTATAACAAATCTTATCCTGGATTTTTTCAAGCATAGGAATAAATTCTGCTTTTAATTCAGAAAGTTGTTTCTCTGAAATTCTTAAAGTTCGATTCTCGTCTGCTGGATCATACATAAATCGAACTCTCTTTTTTCGGTCTCCATCTCTCAAACAAAGAACCAAATTATCCATTTTGTAATCTTCGTCAGATTTGTCAATCATTTTTATAACTTGTCGGATGTTCTCCTTTGCAAGTTCAAAAATTTCATCTTCTGTATAAAACTCTAACAAAATAGATAATGGAGCAGGATCTGGGTTTATATTTTCCAATTTGAATTGGTCATAATCATCGAAGTAGTCAAAAGCTACTGACAATTTTTCTTTATTATTTAATTTGGAATATCCACCAATTTCAAACTTACCGTTGAAGGCAACAACCAAATCAAAAAATTGTTCTTTTGATAGATGATTAATATTTATTCCATCTTCTAAAACGCTTTTTAAGTATGTATTGTTTTTATTTTGTGGATCCAATAAATTTTCTAAAATATTTGAGACAATCATCTCATCAAAGTTGTCAGGGTTTTTGATAAAATAATCAATTATTTCATCTTTACTGTAAAAATCGGGAGGAAAGACAAACATCTTTGTTTCATCAGTGTTTGATTTCGGATTAACCCAAAATTCAATATAGTCGTTCAAACTTTTCTTCATCGCTGCAATAATTCCAGAAGCAAACTCTTCCACTGTAATAATTCCAGAAATGTAACGAATCAAATGTTCAACACCGATCCAGCAATAAAATTCGTGAATATTTTTGATACTAGAAATACTTTTAAAATTAAATAGACGTAAAACATCCAACCTCACGAAAGAATCAACCTTATGATATGTTTTAGATGTAAAATAAATCCGATCATATTCACAAACGATTAGTTTATTCGTATTTAAATCGAAGCATAAGTCTAAATTTTCAAACTTTCTCAAATAATTATCGACAGACCTAACGTTCGGATTTTTACCAACATTAACAAACAAATTTGCTTTATCTGAAAATTCACTAATATTTTGTGGTGGAAAATTCTCACCGGTGTATTTCGGAATGTTTTCTTTATAGAAATCCAAAATGCTTTTGTAATTTTCTTCAAAAAAAATACCACAAGGGTCACTCCAGTTTGATTCAATAATATGTTGATACCTTTCAAAAACTTCCTTTAATTTCATCTCTGAAATAATTTCAAGGACTTGTTGGTGTGCTTCATCAGTATCGAGAAAATTACCGATTTTCTTGAATATATTCAGAGCTTTAGATTCTGAAATCGGTTGTGTACTTTTCATATTTTATTACCTTCTTTCTAAGCTGCCACCCGGTAGCGTTTTTATTTTTTCTTAAATTATATCAGAAAAACGATATATTTTCAAATTAATGAAAATAAGAGCCTAACAAGACTCTTATTTTAAATTGAATGAAAATTTAGGAGTATTTGTTGTAATACTGAATAACGAATTGAGATTTTCAAGATTTTTCCTGAACTCATCAGAATCTTCTTCGGCTAATAAATTAAATTCTTTTCCACAAATATCTTCCAAATTTTGTTCTATAAGCTTTTTCTTATTAGAAAACCAATCACGGCCGCTGTAAAATTTCAAAAAGAATAAGTAGTCGATTTCAAAATTAGCACCTTCCTGCAATCGATTCAGAATAGATAAAGTTTTAAAACTCGTGGCGATAGATTCTGCGTCAGAATAAACTGTCAAGAAATTATATTTTTGTGGATACCAGTCGAAAATTCTAAAAAGATCCTCAAAGGCACATTCACCATAATCTCGAAGAAGTAGCGGGAAGAAATCTTTTGAATGTTCCAAAGTATTATTGAAATTCAATATATTAAAGCCTAAATTAATATCTTTAAAAACCAATAATCCCTGAACTTGATTAAGCAAAGGTAAAACTTCCAATTTTAATTCAGACAATTGATCTTCTGTAATTTTTAGATGAATTTTGTAATTTTTCACAAAAACCCTTTTGGATATTTCATTAATATCAATTTCAATGAATTTGGATTCCTGTAATGCTTTTGTATACTGTTTTGATAGTAGATTATTAAGTAAATTTTTATAATATTTCTTAGCCACTAAGAATAGTTCTTCTTCTGTAAGTAATTTTGCAACAACATCTACTGGAATTGGATCAGAGTCGGGATTTTCTGCAACATCAGTAAAAGTGTTGAGCAAAAACATCCTCTGGGATTTCCTGTCCATATTAGTATACCAAGGTATAAGGTTGTAAGAATCTCTTTCGATAAATGAATAAAGTATATCGGTAGGGATTTTATCTTTGCTGTGAGCCTCAAGCAAAATTCGGCTAATTTTTTCATTAGCGAGACAGCAATCCCAAAAAGAGTCGTTCATCCCTCTAAAAAGAGACTTACGATTGAGATTATTTCCAAAAAACACATCGTTTAGTTCTTCTTCAGAGTAAAAATTAGCTGGATATTTTGACAAATCGGCCCCTTCTTTAGAAAGAGAGAAATTGCTAATTGACTCTAAGAGGTTATATTTCATCTCTGAAATAATATAAGATGATAGTTCTTTGATATTACAAGAACCAGAAATATATCTCAAAAATGCTAGGACGATTTCTTGTTGATTAGAGATAATATCAATAAAGGGCCTTACCAAGACTTCCAAATTGAAAAGTGGTAAAAGATTACAATTAAACTTACCTGTGTTATTTTCTAAGTTAATTCCAATTTTACTATTTAAGTGATTTGTTGTTTCTTTAGATAACAAAATAACTGATTTATTTACATCAAACGATAATGAAACCGGCTTCAACTGTTCTGCCAGTTTAGAAATGATAAGATGTATTGTTTGTTGCTTTGAAATTTCATCACAGGCATTCATCAGTCTAACGTGATCTTCTCCTGATAATATTGATCCCGGTTTGTATTCTAAAATGTTAGGTATATTCTGTTTCAAATAATCTAACAGATTATAATAATCAATTTGAGGAATATCTCCAAAGTCATAATTATCGTAATTTACAGAAAATATATCTTGGAAAATCGCAAATTTTCTTTGGATATTAAAGCTCTCAATAATTTCAGTAACATCATTGATAGCTGAATTACTATTCAAGTATTTTTCAATATTTTTAAAATATGATACAGCCTCACGATTACTAATTTCTTTCGTACTTTTCATTAATTTCCTTCTTTCTAATCCTTTTAGGATATAAATAATATTTTCTTAAATTATAAAAAGCAGCACGAGGCTGCTCTTTTTATTTTCCAAATAATCGACCAAAGAATCCTTTGTTGTTTTTTTCTTGTTTAGTTTGAGATTCGACTGAATTAATTACAGCTTCTGCTTTTTCTGAATTAACTTCAGGAATACCAATCCAATCGTGAAATTGATTTACATAAAATTCAATAAACAAATCAGCTTTAGTTCGAGTTGAGGCTAGAACACGGTTATCTAACGCCTCAGAATAAACCGAACTTGGTTTCTTTTCTTTGGAATACATATTGTCCTTTTGGAAGTTGTGATCCAAATCTGATAATTTCAAGATATAGATGTCTTGTTTTGTATCATCGTCAGAGATTTTCTTAAACAATTCCGGCATTGCAGTGTACAAACGTTTCCACATTGTGATATTTGTTTTATTTGTATCATCCACACGTTCTTCAGGGAAGTAATCTGGTAGACTTTCAAATCCTGCAATTTTAAAGTATTCCTCGAAAATTGTACGTGTGTTTTTCAAAAAGTCGACCTTACCGTGATTGTAATATTTCCACTCTGTATTCTCATCTGAAAGAATTTCAGAAAAACGTAGAACAAAATCTTGGAATAACTCATCGGTTGTTTCGTTGAATAATTCATTATATTTTTCTGTTGAAATATCACGGTACTGATCATCAAACTTGCGGTCGTTCAAGAGATAATACATACGTCGAGTGATCGCCTCTTCTTTTGCGACCATATCGCTTGCGTTCGTTGTACAAATAAACGCTGGTGTTAGGTGAGGTTGTTTTCCAGAAATATTTGCAACGTCCTTGATAAATTGAACACCTTTTGCGTCAAAGAACTTATCTGGAAGTTCGTCGATAAGTAGAGGTGCCACATTATCTTCTTCCAACATCCAATACTTAAGCTGTGTGATAGTTTTTGAATTTTTCTGAACGCTATCATCTACAACTAATTCGCTGTATGTTGTTGGCTCTGTCATATCATTCAGACCAAGCATACGATTGATAATATTAAGAAGTTTTGATTTTCCAGAACCACCAGTTCCACCAATAACTGCAAAGAGCGGGATGTCAAGAGCTTCTGAATTTAGACTTGTATTTTGTCGAATTTCACTCAAAAACGGACTAGTAAAAGCAAAAGCAATTGCTTCAATAACTCGTTTACCATAATCTGAAGTGTAATTTGGAACAAATTCCTTGTAATTCTTCATAATGCTATCAATCAACAGAATTGATTTTTTGATCCCTTCATCATCCAATTTTTTACCAACTTTATGATATTTAAAGTTCTCAACGACTGAACCATCTTCAGTTTTTGTTTCGTCCTCTTTAATACCTAAAGAAAGACCTGAATTTGAATCTGTACGAATTGCAGGACGTGAAATAAGCAAATCACGAGGTAAAACTTCAGCCTTGACTTTCTTGGCAAGTAGGTTATCACGCAACAGGTTAGAAACCCGTTTTTTCACTTCAGAGTTTTCGTGAAGTTTAACATCAGCTTTTCCGTTCCCGGTACGAACATTGACTGCTGCTGTTGTAATTCGTACAGCCAAGTCTACATCATCAAACTCTTGCTTTAATTCTTTGCTTCGAATGTCAACAATCTTAGCTTCTTCTTTCAACTCATCAATAACAGTTTGTTTGATTCTTCCAGAAGAAACTGAGTCCTTGATTTGATCAAATTGCTCTGAAATACGATTAACTTTCAACTCACCGAACTCTTTTGGTGTAAAGGTGATCGTTACGTTTTCCTCTTCTTTTTGAGCTTTTGATTTTGCTTTTTTTCGAACTGAATTTCCAAAGAAATCAACAGTTTCTGAAAAAATTTCAGTATCAAAATAATTTTCATACTCTGAGAATAATTCAGAATTATCACGAATCTCCAGTAATTCCAGCTGAGGAGTTGTGTTCGAAAAGGCTTGATTTGATAGGTTTGCAGATCCGATAATCAAACGTGTATCTCCAGTTTCAGAATTTTTCAACAAATACATCTTTGTATGAATTGTTTTTGATAACGGGATACGGAGTTGATAACTGTCCTCCAAAATACGATCTTGAATTGATCGAGAAAAATTTTCGAACATTTTGATTGGTAAGCCGGAAGACAATACTTTTGTATTATCCACTAATTGTTTGATCTGTTTTTGTTCCAAAGAAAGTCCACGTTCTTGAACGTCAGAATCCTGGATACCTACAACAACGGTTGTTTCTTTGAAGTTAGACAAATACTTTTCTGTAAATTTTTGATCAATCGAAAAAGTTACCCCTTTAAAGACATCATACTTTTCTGAATCGAAAATGCTGCCGATTTCCAAACCTTCTACAACTTGATTATTTAGAATAATAAAATTACTCATAAAATTTCCTTCTTTCTATCCACTTTTGTGGTATTTAATATTTTATAAATTATAAAGTAAAAATCAAAAAAATAAAACACCCCCAAGCAAGAGGCTGTTTTATTTTAAATTCGCTGAATGCGATATTTTGGGAATAAATCCGTAACATCTATCGATTGTCGGCAATCATCATATTCAGGGGAATTACAGGTTACTAATTTAGCGTTATCACCCAACTTATCCTTTACCAGCTTTTCAAACTGTGTAATTTTATCTGCATAATATTCTGTAACATCTTCAGTAAGAATAATAGAAATATCAAAATCAAAACCTTCTAGTTCCTTCAAATATTTAACTGAGGATAGCTCTTCTATCGTCTTCAAAAATGATCTTTCCCTGAAGATTATTTTTCCGATATTAAGTTTCGAAGGTGAGTATCCGATATGATGTAACAAGTCGGATAAAATGTTTAGAGAAAATTTATAGTATAAACCATCACGAGTAGAACGTCTGACATAATAATTAGAAACAGCCGTAATGTCTGATAGGGTCAAGTTTTCAAATACTTGATCTAGCAAAGGAGATAGTTCTGCTCTCAACCTATCAATGTCGGAGTCTGTTAGTTTCGAAGTCTTTACTTTTTCAGCCCATTGAGAAACCGGATATTCAATATTAGCCCAATAAATAGGTTCATCATAATCATCATCTTCTGGTAAAAGAGTATCGTATTCTTTATTTATTATTGTCTTGAATAAGGTTTTGTAATAACCAATTAATTCGTCAACAGTTACATAATTACCATTATAGTTCTTTTTAGAAAAATAATCGGTAATTTCATACTCGGATTCAAAATTTGGCTCAAGTGAAAGAGTTCCATCTTTATAAAAATTGTAAGGGAAAAATTCAAGGTGGAAAACTTTTGAGTTGAACTTTAGGCTTTCCTCTATCCAAGAAGAAATAATATTTTGAAAATCATTTCTAATTTCTGAAACAATAAAAGAGGTTAGCCAGGTCTCATCTTCCAACCCAACAGCATAATTTAAAAAGTTTAAATAAAGATCATTATTTAAGTTTTTGTATAGTTCCTGAAAATTACCAAAATAATCCAAGTTGAATATTTGAAGAAGATTTGTGTTAATTTGAATTTTATTGTCAACATAATATCCAAACTGATAAAAATATTTATTTTCTTTTGTTGTATATTCACCAGTTCCTGAGTGTAACATTAACATCGTCTTCTTATTTATGTCGTATGAAATTGTCACTTCTTTCAGATCCATCAGAAAATAATTTAAATCATCCACATTCTTACTCTTTGAAGATATATTGCCATCACCAAAGACAGAGTAACAATGCTCGTCGATTGTCTTCGTTATATAATCCTGAACCGAGCTTTTATTTTCTGAATTTTTGTATAAATTCAGTTGTATTTTTAAAAAATCAACCAAATTAAGCCAAGAGTTTTCAGAAAAAATTTTTTCTTTATTTGCTAATTCGATACTGTCTACACCAATAACTTCTGATTTCATCAGGAATACTTCTCGGATCTTCATTGATTTTACAAAGCCTCTAATTTGCTTTTCAAAATCGTAGGATTCAATAATTCTTGATAATTCGTTAAAGGTATCGGTGGCAACATTTCTTTTTGAGAAAATATCTATTTTTTTCATTTCATTTTCGACCCTTTTCTTTTTAATAATTATAAAAAAAATAAACAAAAAAAGCAACCCCTAACCCAGGAGTTACTTTTCATCTTGCAAGATTTTAGAAGACAGAGACACCTCTGCTATTCCAATAGTCACAAAAATCATCTTGTGCCTTCCCATCGAAACCACAGGCATAAAATGAAAGCCCGTAGTTATCATTGCTATACATCTTATCAAGTAAGATGTCTAGGTTTTCACGAGTGAACTCTCTCACCCCTTGAAAACTTCCAAATGGATAGAATGGTGAAAATTCTTCACCATCTTTTGTGATTACTACTCCCCATCCTTTACCAAGGACGTTTTCTTCCATCACATACTTAACTTCCAAACCTTCTGTTCGGATAATTTCTTTAAAGTTTCTCATATTGTTTTTCCTTCTTTCCTGATTACATCAGGTATTTTTTTATATTTGTAATAATTATATAAACTAAAAAAACAAAAATAAAAAAACCGGTTTCCCGGTCTTTTATAACAATATTTCAATTAAGCAATAATTTTAAATACTCTTCTGTCACAATTATCAGCCAAAGGCTCTCCTTCAAATATTTCAGATTCAAAGTTCTCTCTGAAATAATTTAAGAGTGAGGTATTCTCTTCTTTTGTATCTTCAGTAGTTGTTTTTCTCTCTAACTGTTTTAGCGTTGAAATTCTGAAATCTGTATCAGTTAAGAATCTTTCTACACTCTCAACTGTCACAGTAGATTTAAGTGAGGTCTTCTGTAATGTCAGAATTGAGTTTTCTATAAGTTTTTGATTTTTGAGTCGTTTGAACTTATGATTTTTTCCGTCAGTTTCGTGAGATACGATGATTACCTTTTCCGGTAATTCCAATAGTTTTTCCTTTGTTTTTTTAGATTTTATTTTAGTATTATTCTTCTTTTTCAACTAAATTACCACCTTTTATTGTTATAACTATTTTAATTTAAATTTGAATAAAAAAAAGGATAGATTTTTATCTATCCCTTTAGTGTCTTATAAGAAGAAGGAGTTTTTCCTTTCTTTTTTTATTGTAGGCCGAGAAAATTCTTGAATGCCTCAAATCCTTGAGACTGTTCATTTTCACGATCTAACTCTCGAGCAATTGACATTGAACGCAATTGTTCTGGAGAGAATTTTTGAGGGTGACCCGGAAGTTCTTCGTGCATTGGAACGAATCGAATTTCACGTCCGTTACCAATTGCTTCCAAGATATCTTCAATCGTTACACCTTGATCTTCCAAATGCTTGTCATCAGAATGGTCGTCTTTCATAAAATCGACCTTTGCCTGAGAATCATCCTGATGTGGATGGAAATTAGCTTTTGGTCGTAAATGATCCTGTGAGTTATTAGCAAAATAAGCACCAGGGAAGTTTGGGCGGCTAGGATGTGAGAATGGTGATTGATGATTGAACGGTGGTTTATTTCCAATAGAATTGATCTTATTAGGATCTTCTTCCATTGCAATTTGTTGTGCCGGAACCGGCGCTTTTACAACCACTTGAGAAACTACCGTTTCTTCACCTGTTGCAATATTTTTAATTACAACTTCTTCCATAATTCCAGGCTCGCCATCGAAGTTTGATGGGCCAACATATACGGTACCAAATGGCAATTTTGTAGTTACCACACCGAAAGGAATCTCTGCTGTTTTTGTTTCAACTGAAACGTTACCCACGATGATTTCTTTGGAGATGTCTAGAGCTTCGTCTTCAACACCTTTCTGCTTCAACAATTCTAGAGCTTGTTCGACTGCAATTTTAGCACCCGAAATAACTTTTGCTTCCTCTTCTGTGAAGCGTCCATCTGCTGCAATTTCTTCAGGAGTTTTTCCTGAAAGGTCTTTGAGAATATTAAGTTCCATAAGATCCTTCTTTCTAGCCATTATTGGCAATAAATTTTAATTTAAAAAATTATAGTAATCTTTCGATTTTTTCGCTAATTTTTCGGAACTCATCGCTTTCCTTACCGAATTGGAACATAAATTTTGTCTTGATTAATTTCAGTTGTTCTTTACTGAAATTGTTTAAGTTAGATTCGATAAACTCACGAACTTCAGGAGTCATATCTCCTTCAAAGCTGATAAACTTGAAGTCGGTGTCCCACAAGCAAGCGCCGCCGTCTGGAATTTTCTGAACGGAGCTTAACTGTCTGTATTGGAAATATTCACCATAAAGAAGTTTGTTTAATAATTCACTATGTCCCATACGTTCACAATCGTGAAAAGATCCGTCTGGCATAAGGATTCCGGTATAGCCCATAAAGTTACCTCGCTTTCTATATATATAGAATATCAAAAACGCCCTAAAAAGTCAATTAAAAGAGAGGTTTCACCTCTCTTATTTTTGTTTATTTTTATTTCGATTTTTTATAAGCTCTACTTGATCTCGGTAAAGAGTAACTTCTCTCTGCAACAATTTCAGTTCAGTTTTATCATTGTCTTTCATAATTCCAGAGAAGAAATCAAATGTCTTACAAAGAATTTTTGTTGTTAGGTAATAGTAATATTCATCCTTTGAAATATCTGTTTTAAAACCAGAGTATTCAAAAAGTGAAGTACTTTTAAAACTTAAAACTCTAGCAAATGATTCACCAGAATCATAAACGAAATTTATTTTATTAAATAAATCCTTATTTTCTTTTTGAAGTTTCTTTATAAACCAGATCAAATCCCTATAATAATTTTTAAACGTACACAACGTTTTACGTCCATCTCCTTTATTCACAGAAATATCCTTATGTGATTGGTCGCTAAGATTAAAAGTGATTTTATCACCATCGATACGTTCAATTAGATATTTCAATGATAAAACCATATATTTGTGCAAATCATCAATCATAAATTTATGGAAATTTTCTCTAGAATAAGGTGATAGTTGAATGTGTGGTATTTCAATTAGGCTTAAGGATAAGTATTTTGAAAATGGATAGCTTATAGAAATAACTCCATTTTCGTAAGAAAAGAATCTTGAGGTCAGAAATGTTTTTAAAGAATATATTTCTTTTTTGGATAGGTTGTCTATATCTGACAATAAATAATCCATAAGTTCCTTTGTTTTGTAAAAGAGGAATGGAATAACTTTAGAATAGTTTCCATTTAAAACGCTTTTTCCATCAACAAAAGATAATTGAATTGTCTTCTTATCGAAAATCTTTTCTAAATCCTTTAATTTATAAGCATTCCATCCACCAAGCTTTTCATCAATATCTATTAGATTATAAAACAATTGAGCTGGAAGCCCTTCGTTATATTTAACGTAATTTTGCAATTGTTTTTTATAAATTTCTATTAAATAAGGATCATCACTTTCTTTTTGAAAAAATATACTTTGTGAAAATATTCTATCGAGCTTTCCAGACATACGTATACTAACTATTTCTGTTTGCCTATATTGATAAAAAGCTGACAGCTTATCGTCTTTAAGTTTTTCGAACAAATCCTTCGAGACTAGATTTAAAATATTCTCTTTGACATTATTTGAATAATTTATAAAATATATGATCTCTGAATAATTTTTTGAATCTGTTACAGTCTCAATATCATCTTCTTTGAAAAATTCAGAGGACTTAATGTTTTTTAACTGAAGACCAAAACTGTTAAAATATTCATCTTCTCTTGAAAAGGAAGCTGGAGTCACAGCGATAGCTTTATTTCCTAAATTAAAGTATAATGATAATTTTTCAGAAAAATTTCTTGTAACAGTCAATCCATCAGATAAAAACTTCCATTCATCAAAATCATTAATTAAGGATTTAATAATTTGGTTAATATATTTACTGAACTCCAACTTTAAATTGAAATCCATATCTTTCGTATTCTTTACCATTGTTTATTCCTTCTTTCTTTAAAATTTTATTATTTACTTAAATTATAACAGAATGTAAGTCTAATATCAAATCTTGTATAATTTTAAAAATAAAAAAATAGAAAGAAGGTACAATTGATGAAAGAATCTATTGTTATTCCAGAGCACCTAGTCCCACAATTCGAAAAAGCTAAGGAGGAGCTTGGTGAGGATGTTTTCAATGAAAAATTGGATATTAAATTTGGAAAACCAGTTTTGAACTTTGCACGATCAATGGTTATTAACTTACCCGGAGATTGTTATGCGAATTGTTGGTATTGTATTGATGGAAGTTTGCGTCGACAAGTTACCGACTCGGATACGTTCATCACTAGATGTGAGGAGGTTTTCAAAGAGTTTCCTGATATGTATGAGATTGCGATTACCGGTGGTAGTTTACCAGCCGATAAGTTCAATTATCTCTTGAAGATGATCCGAACATATTATCCTGATGTTAAAATCACTTGGAATACAAACGGGCCCAATCTCAACGAAGATTATTTACCCGGAATTGAAAAGATCAATTTTGTGAACCTCCACCGAAACGCAGTATCCGAAGAGGAAAACTTTGAAATTTTCAAATCAACCGTCCCGATCATCACAATCGAGGAAGCGAAAAAACTGATTGGTGATAAACTTTTCCTTCGAGTCACCGTGGATAAGGACTTCAAATTATCTGACTGGACTGAATTGGGAGTTCCTCTGTATTTGAATAAGTTGCTGCCAGGAAATCCTAAAACTAATAAAGTCTACGAGGATGTGCTGAATCAGTTACAGAAGGATAAAGAAACTAGCAAACGTAGACGAAATCGGTACCTAAATTATCAGTATAATGGAACACCGGTTCGTGTGTGCGTGGGGGATACCGAAGCTAAACGTGTGAAAAATCGTTACCCGGTTTATCTAAACGTAGTTATTATTCACCGAAATGCACTCGTGTGCGGATCTTGGTACTTGGACGATAAACTGCTAATTGAATAAACAAAAAAGAGTCGAAAGACTCTTTTTAAATTTGTGATAAAATTTTTATGAACCGATTAAACTGATCTTCGGGTTCTGAGCTTCTTAGGAAAGGAACTAAACTAACAGTAGCCTTGTCTAATTCCTTCTCTAAAATAGATTTTAGCTGTTTGTCTGTAAACAGACAAAGTGGAACTTTTCTTTCGTAAATGTTTTCAATAATATAACCTGGCCATTCAAAGTCAATAATGTTTGCTGCCAACTTTTTCAACATAAAAGTCACTTTTTGGGTAAAAAGTTTGTAAAGTTCAAACTGAGTATCTTTACCGCAAACGATGTATCGTTTTACCTCTTTGTTTAGGTCGATATCATCACCTTGATTTAAGAATAAGTCTCCTACGTATAGAGTGCTCTGTTTTTTCGAACTTTCTTCATCAAAATGAACTAAGTTTCCAGTCTTGAAAGAGAATCCTATTTCAAATTCATACTTTTTATTTCCTAAAAAATGATATTTTAATTCCTTTAAAAGTGATCTAAAATCATCATCGATCGACCTTTTTGAAACCGACCCTTTTGAATCTCTTTTTATATTATTGAGAATTTTGGCAAAGTAGCAACGTCTGAATAGAGAAATTAATTCCTTTTCACAATCATCTGATAAAATCCCAGCGATAGAATCCTCAAACTTTATCTCAAATCCAAAAGTTTGTTTATCGGCATAAATATATAAAAGGTTATCTTTTGAGGAATTTATAACATCTATAAGATTTAGAAAGTTATCAAAATCATCACCCTTGATTTTACTACAAATTTTTGGAAGACTATATACGTTATTCTCTCCATAATATTCACCAAACATTTTATAAAGTGAATTGTCAGAATCTTTATGTAAAAAAATTCTCCTTTCACAATCTACTTCAGCCATAAATTTATAAAATTCGTCGATTGACGCTACCGATTCGATATTTATACCTTGGATATATTTTTTCAAAATATCAATACATTTCAAAAAATGATAATCACACTGGCAACCCAGTTCGTTTCCGACGTTTATATTCTTCTCAATTACCATCATCATCCTTCTTTCTATTATTTTTTCTTAAATTATATCAAAACAAAAAGGAGTTTACCACTCCTTTTTATTATTCGAATTTTCTGTAAAATAAATCAAACTTCTTCTGATATAATTCAAGTTCTATCTGTAAAATGTTTAGTTCCTGCTCTTCATCGTATGGAATAATTTCAGAAAGCGAATCAAACGTTTTCGCTAACTCGCAAAAGAGTTTATTTGTATCCTCCCGATAGCTACGTTCTTCTAAGTTACAATTAGTTTCAAAATTGGAAACTCCAGAAAACAGGTTTAATATTTGATTGTACCCTGAACTAAAGATAAATTTAATATTTTTAGTTTTTGAATCATCAATCAAATTCAAAACGGATTTAATCACAATATCATTGTAGTTCTTTGAAAGTTGATAATGAAATCCCAATTTGTTCTTTAAAAGAACAAACTCAAAAGCTCCAAAGCAGTTGAATGCTCTATCATTATAAAGATTGAAAATAACATCATCTTCGATTTCTGATAAAAACTGCAATGATTTTTCGAAATAGAACTGAAGATTTTCTTTGTGAGAATTTTCAAATTCCTCGATATTACCAGAAAATAGAGATGTGAATCGATCGCCAAAAGTGAAGTATTTAATTGAATCGTTCTCCACGCATTCAAAGAAAGATTTTGTAAAAAGCGGTTTCAATTCATTCTTAGTTTCTTCTGGCAAATTCTCATCTTCAAAAATATATTTGTATAATTCTTCCATTCTACCCGAGTAGTCAACTAAAGAAAAGTAGTCAAAGTCTTTTTTACACAAATTTACCAATGATTTTAAAATGCTTTCTTTAGAGAATAAATTTTCCAAATTGGGAAGTGAGTTTCCAAAATTTTTAGAAAAAATAACATCGGCAATAAACGTTGGATGATCCTTCAGAACATTATCGATATTTTCTTCTGAAATAAAATCAGAATAGATATCCAACAAACGTTTGTCCTTAAAAAGTCTAAAATTGTAAAAATTTGAGAATTGCTTAAAAGGATCGAGTTCTTTGAATATTTTTTCTTGATCTGCAAAGAAGGTTTTTTTCTGCTCCTTCTCGCCAACAGTAGCTAAACCTTCAAGTATATTTTGAGAGATTGTTTGGAGAATAGTTTCTGGTATTCCATTTTCGAAAAATTGTCCACTGAACTTCAAAATTAAACCATTAAATGCTAGTTCTTCATACATTCTATCATAAGAATAAGAAGATTTGTAATCTGAATTAGATCTTCGACGGATGTTCAACTTCTTATCTGTTAAATTTGCCCATCCATAAAATTCTTCGTCAGAAAAATCTTTAATGTTATTGAAAGTAATAGGTAAACTAACAAACCATTTATCCGGCTCTTCCCTCAAACTTACAGCTATATCCCGCAAATATTTCAAGAACATTGAATGTGGTGATACAGATTTTGTATTAATCATTTTATTTTCCTTCTTTCTACTGAAATAAATCCAGACTTTAATTAATTTCTTTAATTATAACAGAAAATCTATAAAAATAAAGAAAAAGAGCCGATTTAATCGGTTCCTTTATTTTTTATCTTTTACGAAACGATAAACTTCTTTCTTCTGAACTTTTTTGAAGTAAGCAACTTTCTTCTTCCACAATTCAAGATCCATCTGGAACAATTCAAGTTCCTCACGATTTTCTTCTGAGATAATTTCAGAAAAATCATTGAATAGCTGTTCTAATTCCAGGATGATTTTTTCAGTAAGATCTGTGAAATATTTATTTTCTTTCAAATCTCCTTCAAAACATTTTGTGTTATAAAAGATACCGAGGTGATCATCATCCTCATTAAAAACAAATTCAATATTTGTACGAGATTTAACATCTCGATAAACCGGAATAAAGAATTGACTCAACATCTTAATTTCATCAAGCAAAGGGCTCAATTCATAATCATAAGTGTCAAAACTATATTTTGATGTGGTACCATTGTCAATTGAATAAATATTTAGGATAGGGTTTCCTACGATCTCATTCAGAAACTCAAGTGATTTAGTAAAGGCAAATTGGAGATTTTCAAATTGTTGGTTGTGAGCTTCGAAATCCTCTTCTGAAAATTCACTAATATCCAAATTATCCTCATCAAAATTTCCAATATGTTTGCAACCCAGTCTGCGACAGTCATCTTGCAAGTTCAATAATTCTTGTGAAAAATTAAAGTTTAAAGAATAAAATTCTTTTCCGTCGTGTTCTTCATTTCGCAAGAAGATACGATTTGATTTCTGTGGTCCTTTATTTTTACTAAAAAATGCACTTATAAACATTTCCTTAAATTTTTGAATATCCTCTTTTGTTGAAAAGTTATTGTTAACAAACAAAAGGTCATACAATGTTTTTGTATGTTTGTATGTTTGGATTCCAAAACTAATATCGCTTTTATTGTTAGCTGCAAAAGATTTCAAAATGAGTTCTTTTGAAAAATAGTTAAGATAATATTCAAACTCCATTAAAAATCTTTTTGGATCAGAAGGCACAGTTGATAATATATAACGAGATAAGTTTTCTGGTTCTCGACTCATTACAGCATTTTCAACATTCTCTTCTGAGAAAAGAGTTCTAATAATTTCCAAAATCTCATCATCGAACAAATCTTTATCCTTAAAATTTGGATTGATATAAGAAAACATATTCATTGGGATTAAATTTTGAAATTTCCCTTCTTGTGTAGCAAAAGAAGGTTCAACTCCTTCCCAAAATAATTTGCTTAAATCATCAGAAATCATATTCTTTAAAGATAAAACAAAGTCGTAGTTATTAGAAGATGTTTTTAATTTTTCAAGCTTGATTATTAATCCATAAAGAAATTCCTTATCAAATAAATACAAATTTTTTCCAGATTTAATTTCGATTGTTTTTTTGGACAAATTAATAATTGCGTAAGAATTGTTTAGCGTGTATTCACTAATTTCATACGGTTCAACATTTCCAAAAGATACAGTTTTGAAAGTCCATTTCGTAAAATTCCCCATCTCCAAAATTACCTTCTTGATATAATCAAGATACAAAGAATGTGGTGTGACAGTTTTAGTTTCGTAATTATTTTTAGTTTGTTTCATAATTTCCTTCTTTCTTCTGAAATAATTTCAGATTTATTAAATTTCTAAAATTATAGCAGATTGTGGATTGTTTTAATAAAAGGAATATAAAAAGAGTGGTTTGATACCACCCTTTTTTATTTGCTAAACAAAGCGAATTAATTCTTTCTTATTAACTTTGTTAAAGTACGAAAACTTTTTCTTCCACAATAAAAGTTCTACCTTTAGAATTTCAATTTCTTGGGACTTATCTTCTTCAACAATTTCAGACAGTGAGCTGAGAACTTCATCTATTACAGAAAATAATTCTGAAACAACTTGCTCATCGTATGTTCCTTTAGTAAGTTGTTTATCTAAACGTTCGCTGCTTTGGAGAAGACCTACAGAGTCTAATCGTTCTGAAAATACAAATTTTAAGTCGTTTTTTTCTTTTATATTCTTGTAAACCGGTATTGCAAAGTTCTTCAAGAATTTATATTCGAACACAAGCCCCTCTAACGAAACGTAGTTCAAATCGAATGTGAATTTTAAATTCATTAAAGTAGAAGTTGATTGAATATTGAAGATAGGGGATCCTTCTAACTCACCAAGAAAACGCAAGGCTTCCTTGAAGCAAAATTGCAAATCATTAAAGAACTTGTTGTGTTCAGAATTATAATATTCTGAGTCTACTCCGTCAACGTGCTTGCAATTTAAATCAGAACATTCGAATGATAAATGTCCAACAGAATGTAAAAACTCATTCTTAAACGTATAAAATTCAGACGAACTCTTAGGTTCTACCTCTTTCGAAAAGAAAAATGAGTAAAATAATCTTTTGAAAAAATTGATTTCTTCTGGACTAGAATAGTTGTTATCGACAAATAACAAGTTGTAAATATCAGAAATAAAATCAAATTTTCTGAAATCAAAGTTCATTTTGTGATCTTTTAATTTTCCAAACGATTCGAGTATCATCTCTTTTGGAAAAATACCTGCATAATCACTAATTAAAGATTTAGTACTTCTACTAAATTCATTAATCAAAATAGATATAGCAATATCTTCCAGACTGTCAGCGAATGTATTTTTTACGTTATCCCTTTCAAATAATGTTTCACAAATTTTCAAAAAATTGTGATCATATTTGTTTTTTTCGGAGTTGTCTAACCACAAATATTTTAATATAGTGATTGTTTTTAAATCCTTGATTTTAGCTTTTTGAGTGGATAGTGTTTTTTTATTTGTCTCTAAAAAACAAGATACTAACTCCTCTGATACCTTATTTTTCAAATAATCTAAAAATTCACTTTTATTTGAGATGTCCATCGAAACCGAATCTTTGATGATAAGACCATAAAAAAGTTCATCTTTAGACAAATAACAATTCTGGAACTTATGATAATATGTAACAGTTACCAATCTTTTTGAGGTATTTAAAATAAAAAGACTATTACTGTCAACAAGTTTGCTGCCTGGATTTTTTTCTTCAATTCTCCAACAATCTTTATCATCCAAATATTCGATTACCTTTTTTAGGTAGTCTTCGTACAATAAGTCGAATGTAACAACATCACTTCTTTTAATTTCCTTAACCATTAACTTTCCTTCTTTCTTTTTTTTTATTAATTTTTAAAATTATACAAAAAAAAGTGAGAAACTCTCACTTTAAATTTAGACCATTAAACCTGTTTAAGTAAATATTCTTTAGAATATTCTTCCACTCTAGACTTAAGAAATTCGATTAAATATTTATCTGAAAAAAAACTTTTCTTATATTTATTCAGCAATTTCCAACCTTCACTCCCATTTTCGCAACTTTCAAGATAGATATCTTGAATTACTAATTGAAAGAATTTACCGATAAAAATCTTTCTTTCTGTAACTTTATAAGGATCGGAGCCATTATCTTGAATATCACAAAATGACGGTGCTACAATTTCAGCAAAATCAAACTTGATTGATTGGTTATAATCGGAATTGATATTCGAAA
>ERZ772770.11-NODE-11-length-44610-cov-3.63086_pt1 | contig 44610 bp, 42 predicted proteins | sample MGYA00511361_ERZ772770 | MGnify/ENA primary metagenome ERZ772770 (study PRJEB29015, sample SAMEA2738026) | human oral metagenome | biome: human oral; feature: human-associated habitat; material: saliva | place: China | collected 2251 ... | reverse complement strand
GGGGGGCCCCCGCCGCAGGGCGGGCGCCCCCCTGCTTTTGCCTGGAAGTGTTTTTTACCTGGTTTAGGGCCGGCCGACCTACGTTTTCGGGGCAGCTTGCGTTTTGGGCCAGCTTGCCAGTTAGACCCGGCCGGCGGCCGGTTTAGGCCTAGCTGACCGCTGGTTTAGGGCCGGCCAGTTGGTTTAGGCCTGCTGGGCCTGTTGGGCTAGGCCCTGGGCAAAGATATGCACCATCCAACGCATATGAGCTTGTGCATCTATTGCCTCAGCCTTGGCATTTATATACGGATTGATTGGCAATGGCCGCGATATTTTAGCTAGTGCCAAAAGTAGCTGCTCTACATAGGTGTTTTCGGGCACTAAACCATCAGCAATAGCGTACTCAATTACTCCTTGCATACGTTCTCGTGAGCGTTGCAAATCGGCTGCAAGTTCGTGGCCTACATCTAAGCTTAGAACTGAACTGAATTGGGCAATTAAGGCGCCTATCTCTAAGTCACAAACGCTAATTAGTAGGTTTTCCCAAGCTAGCTGCTTGTTATTGGCCCTGGCTTGTAAATAGTCATCTGTCAGTGCTCCCACCCGCTGCCAGTATTGGCGTACCACAGCTACCAGTAAGTCATCACGGCTGGGAAAGTGGCGGTAAAGCGTGCCCACCCCTACCCCGGCAGCGCCAGCTATCTGACGCATGGACACCTCCATGCCCCGACTGGCCCACAGTTGGGCTGCGGTTTCGATTAGCTCGCGCCGGTTTTGTGCAGCATCCGCACGCATTAGTCCTCCTTTATCACCTATAAGCCTAGCTTGCTCAAGCAATTTAACGTGACGCAGCAATCACCAGCTCGTCTTGCCAACAGCATATCCGGAACACTATGCTCCTTTTACATACGGAACAAAACGCTCCGCTTACTGTATAGAACAGGATTTCTCATGGCTACCAAAACCGTGCGCCCCACCTCCTGGGGCAAGGTGTGCGCCATCGTAATCGGTGCCGCCACCATGATTTGCCTAATGCTGGCCGCCTTCGTGGCACCCCTCATTAACGCCGGCCCTCACCAGCTACCCATTGCGGTAAGCGCTCCCGCGCCAGTAACCCAGCAGCTCAGCGCCCAGGCAGAAAAAGCCAACCCGGGCGCCGTCGAGCTTAAAAACTATGACTCCTCCACCACCGCCCAGCAGGCCGTTAAAGACCGCAAAGCTGTTGGCGCCATTGCGCTAACCAAGCAGGGCGTGCAGATCACTACCGCCTCTGGTGCCGGCACCCCCTACAGCACGCTTATGCACCAGCTGGGCGACAAGCTGGCGGCCACCGGCCAAAAAGTTACCTACACCGATGTGGCCCCCATGAGCGCCAAGGATCCTTCTGGGGTGGGGGTAGCTGCCCTGGCCCTGCCTATCACCTTCGGCGGCATGTCCGCTGGAGCTCTAATCACCTTCCTGATTAAGGATCGCCCCTACCGTCGCCTAAGCGCCGCGCTGGGCGTGGCCATCGTGGGTGGCTTCGCAGCTACCGCCCTGGACCAGTACGGTTTTAGCGCCCTGAACGGCAACTACCTGGCTAACGCCGCCGTGCTCAGCCTAGCCATGGCCTCTATCTCGCTGATGGTGCTGGGTATGGAACGCGTATTTGGCACCGCCGGTATTGGCATCGTGGCCGTCTTGCTGATCTTCGTGGCCAACCCGCTTTCAGGTATGTCTACTGGCTGGTATTGGCTGCCTAAGCCCTGGGGGTTCATCGGCCAGCTGCTGCCGCTTGGGGCTGCCGGCACTGCCCTGCGCTCCACCGCTTACTTCGACGGCGCCGGCATGGGCTTTGCCTTAAGCGTGCTAGCCACTTGGGCGCTGGTTGGCTTGGCACTGTTCCTGCTGGGTAACAAGCGCTCAGCTAAGCAGCTTAGCGCCTAGCATCTACCAGGCCGGCAAAGCCGGCCCAAACCAAAAGCTCAGCCCAAACCAAACTAGAGGGGGTGCCCGCCGCACGGCGGGCGCCCCCCCTTCTAAGCACCCAAGCCCCTTGCCCGGAACAGGCGCCCTCATAGCGCGAGGGCGCACAGCAGACTATCAACCGTTAAGACGGTATTAGCCAAAGGCGCATTTGGGGAGAAATCACGATGGCCACAACCTCTAACGCAGCACTAGCCTTTTATATAAGCGATGTTTTATTTGGGTAGGAGGTAACAACTGTGAATAGTGTGGGAGGAGAAATCCTAGTAACGCTTTTTGGTATTTTCGCTATTTATACATGGTGGGGAGAGACATACAGTGATTCGTGGGATGCATACTTGGGACAAATCAATTCACAGTGGGGGGTGAGTAGAAGCATGGCGGCAATGACGTGTCCCTGTATGGGCATTACGTTTACCTTAGGTGGAATCGCTATGCTCTCCAAGAGGTTTGGAGCCCCCGGATTCGTTTGGTTTCCTTTATCGTCCATTGCACTGTTATTTCTTTTTATTGGCTTCGTATATATTCTGCCGTTTCCATTACCTCGTCTCATTGATTCACGTTACCAGTTCATGAAACGTAATGGCCTGCTTGACGACAATGGTGATCCGCTACCTAATGAAGAGGTGGAACGTATCCTCGCCCAACGTGAAGAAAACGAATAACTTTTGTTTCCAGGCCCCCAGGATTGGAATCTGTTACCTAGTCACAACATTGTGATTTCTTAACCTAAGCCACAGGTCGGGGTAATATCTGCCTTAGTATCTGACCCCGACGACAGCTGTAAGCCAATGATTGACCACCAGCGCCCCAGCTCCCACCACAACGCCACCCAGGCCACTTCTCTGCGCGAAAGCAAGCTAAACACGCTTGGTAACACCCACGCTAGCTTGTATACGCCTTGGGGTTCGGCCTGGCGCGTGTCGCTGGTGACCTTCGCAGTGCTGGGTATTTTTGCCATGGTTGGGGGAATCCTTTTTTACGCCCACCAAGCCTCTGAGCAAAACCAGCCGAGCGCCGTCGTCGTTACCACCACCCAAACCCAGAGCCCTGAAAGCACCCCCAGCCCCACTCAGACCATCACGCCACTACCTAGCACTGCGCCGCTACCCACCAGCAAGCCGCTAGGGACCGCCACACCCACGCCACTATCCTCAAGCCCAGAGCCCTCCACGGGCTTGAACCTGCCCAACTTGACCACAATCTCCCCCACTGAGGCACCCCAAACTCCCAGCGCAGATAACTCAAACGCAGATAGCTCCAGTTCAGATGTGGTTTTAACGGCCTGGCAATGCTCTAGCTCGCGCAAGCTGGTATTTCGCGCCAGCAATGGCTGGGACCGCAATAGCGCCATCGAAGTTGCCCGCAGCGAAAGCTGCGCCCGCTGGGAGTAGTCCCTGGACCGCGAGCGCCGGCCCAAGCGCAGACCGTGAACGCAGGCGCAGGACGCGAACATGAAGGCCCAAGCGCCGCCCGGGGTGCCAAAAAAACACGAGTGCCTGGCTGCATAGAATCGCAACCAGGCACTCGCTACGCCGTCGGACTAAACCGCAGGTGGGAAAAAGCTAGCAGGAAGCTATCAAGCCACCTCAACCTCAACGCCACTAACGTCAGCGGTAGCCAACTCAACCTTAGGCTCCTTGGTAACCAGCTTGTGGATACCCCAAATCGCCAAGAACACCGGCAAACCAATGTAGCTAGAAGCAATCTGGAACAGCTGGCCCCTAAACAGAGCCTCATAGTTTTGACCCACCAGCACAATCAGGCACATAGCAAAAGCCAGCATCGGGCCAAACGGGAACAGCGGAGCCTTATAGGGCAGCTTCGACAAGTCATTGCCCTGCAGCACATAGGCCCTGCGGAAACGCAGGTGGCACCAGGAAATACCCAGCCACACAATGAAGCCTGAAAGACCAGAGACGTTAAGCAGCCAAGTGTAGGCAGCGCCCTCACCCACAATAGCGGTCACGAAACCAACCGCACCCACAGCAGCCGTAACCGCCATAGCGTAGATCGGCACGCCGCGCCGGTTAACCCGGGAGAACAGCTTGGGGGCGTGACCATCAAGGGCCATCGAGTGCAGCATACGGGTAGAGGCATACAGGCCAGAGTTACCGGCAGACAAAATCGCAGTCAAAATAACCGCATTCATCACCGCAGCCGCGCCGGCCACACCAGCCCGCTCAAACACCAAGGTGAAAGGCGAGTAAGCCACATCAGTCTCACCGTTACGCAGCAAGTTGGGGTCGGTGTAAGGAATCAGGAAACCAATAACCGCAATAGCACCCACGTAGAACAGCATGATCCGCCAGAACACGCTCTTAATAGCCCGGGGCACATCCCTGCGAGGGTTACGCGACTCGCCCGCAGCCACACCAACCAGCTCAGTACCCTGGAAAGAGAAACCAGCGATCATAAACACTGACACAATCGAGAGCCAGCCGCCGTGGAAGGGGGCCTCACCCTTAGTCCAGTTACTAAAGCCAGGCGAGTTACCGCCCATAATCCCCAGGATCATGGCCACGCCGGCCATCAAAAACACCAGCACGGTAATCACCTTGATAGTGGCAAACCAGAATTCACCCTCACCATAGGCGCGTGCAGAGAGCGCATTAAGACCAGTTAGCAGCGCCAAGAACACTGCCGCCCACACCCAGTGGGGCACATCAGGCAGCCAGTAGCTCATCACAATACCGGCTGCTACCAGCTCAGCGGCCACCGTAATGGCCCAGTTAAACCAGTAGTTCCAGCCCATGGCAAAACCAAAAGAAGGGCTAACAAAACGCGTGGCGTAAGTCTGGAAAGAACCAGAAACGGGCATGTGCGCAGTCATTTCACCCAACGACTGCATCAGCAGCAGCACCATTAAACCAATTACCGAATAGGCCACCAGGGCGCCGCCCGGACCTGCGGTAGAAACGGTTGCGCCGGAGGCCACAAACAGGCCGGTTCCAATTGCGCCACCGATAGCAATCATCTGCATGTGGCGGGCGGACAGGCCACGCTTAAGGTCAGTTCCTGGGTTGTCGTGTTCAGACACCTTAGCGTCACCACCTAGTGATGCGCTCGCGGCAGTTTCAGGCTCCTCCCCTGGCGTAGATAGCTCGGGAGTAGTTAAAGCGGACATGTTCACCTCCGTTAAAGTTACTTAAATTGCCAAAGCGGCAATGGAGGTAAACATAGCAGACCGGATGCAACTTTATAAACGCTGTCTCATATTTTAATGGTGTGATTACGACGACGGGGCACCCCCGTTTGTTCGGAAGCGCCCCGCTTTGGCTTTATTGCTGGGACTTAATAAGACTTAAGCCCCAACACACTTAGCCGATGTGGAAATAAGTTTCCACCAAATCTTCCACTAGCACCCGCGCTGTGGCGATATCTTCACGCAAGTTCTCATCCCCTAAGCCTTCAAGGTAAGCCACCCAGGCGTCAATGAGCTTAGGCGGAAAGACCCCTTCAGCCTCGTAAAGGGCGCGCTGAGCCTGCAGGCGCTGGGCTGATTCGTAGCAGGAGGCGGGCAGCTGCTCTAGGTTTTCGAGCTTAGAAGCATCCCCTGAGACATATCGCGCATTGGCATATTCAAGCATTCCCGGCTCAGTTAGACCCACTCGCGCGGCCACCACAATTGCCGCTAGCAGCAGGTGGATGGCAGCTGAGCCGTCAGGTGAGCGCATTTCCACGGTTTGCAGATCATTGGGAACCTGACCAACTGCGGGCTCATTGGGGTTGGCATCGCGGAACATACGGTCATCAAGGTTGTTCCAGCCCAGCGGCACACGCACCAGCACTGAACGGTTGCGGTCACCCCAGCAGATGGCGGTGGGGGCTTCCTGGTGGGGCACTAGACGCAGGAAGGAAGTGGGCACGGTATTCCCAAAGGCGGTGATGGAGGCGGCCAAGGTTAGGTAGCCACCGATCACCTTGCGGGCTAGCTCAGTTAGGCCGGCGCCTTGGCTAAATAGGTTGTTGCCTTGCGGGTCTACTAGGCGGGTGTGGAAGTGCATGCCTGAGCCGGCTTGGCCGACGGCGATCTTGGGCGAGTAGGACACCTCAATGCCGTGGCGGTGTGCTACTTCACGCACTACCCACTTGGCTAGGGTCATTTGGTCGGCGGCGTCGCAGGCATCTACCGGCAGGAATTCGATTTCCTGCTGGATCATTTGGCGCCCGTCGGCAACAAAGTTACCCACCTCGGCGTGGGCGTATTTAACTGCGCAACCCATTTGGGTCAGGTATTTGAGGGCTTCGGTGCGCACGTCTGCGAACTTAGAGAAGGGGGCGGCTTCGTGGTAACCGCGCTGTTCTTCTACCGGGAATAGGGTCTCGACGTCGGAGAACAGGTAGTACTCCAGCTCACCTAGGGCCTGTAGGCGGTTGCCGGTAGCTGCTTCGAGGGCGGTTTGGGCTCGGCGCAGCACATGCTGAGGTGAGCTGACCAGGGGGTTGCCGGCGACGTCGTAGAAGTAGCACAAAAAGTCGATGGTGGGCTCGGTAGCGAAGGGGTTCATGAAGGCACTGCGTAGCTGGGGCACCACATATAGGTCTGATGAGGTGGCGTCAACAAAGTTAAACAGGGAGGAGCCGTCCACGCGCTCACCCATGGTTAGGATCCGATCTAGGTGAGCCACGGACTGGATGGCGAAGTTTAGGACCTTTAGGCGCCCGTCGCCGCCAATGTAGCGTAGTTCTAGGGCGTGAATATCGTTATCAACGATGTAGCTGATGATGTCCGCTTTGGTGAAGTTGGCGGGCAGCTTCCCCAAGGCGCGTACCAGCGGGTTGGGGTTGAGAGTGATTTGGTCGTTTGAAAGCATTACAACTCCTCTTCGAGCGCTTAGGCGTTTAGTCCTATTTTTGCAGAAAGTTGGCTACACCGGTAGTCGTTTTTTTCAGGGAGACTTATCCCCATAGCTACCGTTAAGTCACAGGTCATAGCCTAGTCCAAAGGCTTAGTTTTCAGACATCTCTAACTATTAGCGTTTAGACTGGTTGAAAACTCATACCTGGAGGCGATTATGTGGCGCAAGGCTATACACATTCTGGCGGTAACAGCTTTGGTGGTTACCGGCCTAGGTCTGCCCACAGCCGCTTGGCCCACCGCAAGCGCAGCAGACGAACCCTACATAGCTGAAATGTTTGTAGTCCTAAACAACAACAAGATGCAGGACTACATCATGGTGGTTGACCCCAGCAACAACATGACTAAAGCTCAGTGTGAGAGCTTCAAGGGCACCACCAAAGACAAGACGCTTACCACCCAGTTTGAACAAAGAGATAAGGGTGCCACCTGCTCTATTTTGCAGACTTTCACTAGCTATAAGGCCTCTTCGCAGTTCTCACGGCAAAACGGCAAGACCACTGTCACCGTTGACCCGCAGGCCACTATCAATGTTTCTGCTAAGCCCCTGGGGATCTCCTCAGCTACTTTTAGGGCTCTGATTGTGGGCGTTGAGGGCAAGGTGATTAGCGCCCCGGGTAACGTCAAGCTTCAATACGAGGTTTTTAACAAGCGTAATTTGCACATGGCTTACTGGCGTAACCCCTCTGCTGCGGTGACCATGGAATTTACTTTGACCTCAGATGATGGCACCCAAAAGCAGGATCCTTTCTCTCTGCTGCCTGACAATAAAACTGCTAACCCGTCGCAGAGCCCTTCAAGCAGCCCTTCTGCTAGCGATTCGCCCACTTCTAACGCGAATCCTTTAGAGACTGCTGCCCCTACGCAAAGCGCGGCGGCGGCCAGCTCTGAGGGCGAGGAAGGCTCTAACACCACTGCCCTGTATGCCGCTTTGGGGGTAGGCATTGTGGTGCTGTTGGCTCTGTTGGCGCTGATCGTAATGGTTTTGCGTAAACCTCGTAAGGGCGCTAATGCTTCTAGGTCTTATCCCAATAACACCAGTGGGTATGTGCCCACGATGACGAGCGGACAGATTAATACTTCTGGCCCGCTTCAGGGTGTTCAAGGTGCTAGTGCCGCTTCGGCGGCTTATGCCAGCTCGACGGCGTCGGCGACTTATCCGCAGTCTGCGGCTTCCGCAGCGTCGAGTTACGCCCCCTCGACGGCGTCGGCCCCTTACGCCCCCTCGACGGCGTCGGCGACTTATCCGCAGTCTGCAGCTTCTGCGGCGTCAAGTTACGCCCCCTCGACGACGTCGGCCCCTTACGCCCCCAGCGCCGCACAGGGATACGGGCAGAGCGCCGCACAGGGTTACGGGCAGAGCGCCGGCCAGCCAGCCGCACAGGGATACGCCCCCTCGGCGGCGTCGGCCCCTTACGCCCCCAGCGCCCCCCAGGGTTACGGGCAGAGCGCCGCACAGGGTTACGGGCAGCCAGCCGGCCAGCCAGCCGCACAGGGATACGGGCAGCCCCAGAACTATGGCCAGCAGGCATCGCAAAGCTACGGCCAAAGCGCCCCACAAACCTACGGACAGAACTCTGGGCAGTCGGTGTTCCCAAGTTATGCCCAGGAAACAACCCTGGCCCCAACTCACCGCTACCCACAAGACACCATTGCGGCCCCAACCCCGAGCCCCGCACAAGACACGGTTCAGGCGCCCACCGCGCAAGAAACCGTGCAGGCGCCCACCGCGCAAGAAACCGTGCAGGCGCCCACCTCACAGCCCTCGCAGGAGACAGTTCAGGCTCCAACGCAGGACTATGACCCTGCCGCTACCCAGATTTATGACGCGGATAGCGAGCAAAATCAGCAGCCCCGCACTGGCTGGAATAACCAGCCTTATGGCGGCTAATTAGGAGATAGGTATGAATACTGCCGTATGTAAACGTCTTTTTACTCGTTTTGTAGCTGCTGCGCTACTGGCCACGGGGGCTGGCACCCTGGCGCCGTCGGCACTAGCTGCACCTAACGAAGCGAAAGCGCAAGAGTCGGTGGTATTTGCCAAAGCTGGGCAGATTATGTACACGGTTAGCATCGCTGACTACACCCAGACGCTAACCAGCCAAAGCTGCGCTGACACGCTAAAAAGCGCTATGCCGAAAACTGAGGCAGAAATTAATCCGGTTTTTAAACAAAACGAGGGCTACAACTACTGCTCAGGCACGGCCACATACAGCGCGCAGGCGGGGCATGAGTTTTATTCACTCAACGGCAATAAGCTAACCGGTCACAACCGCGTTGAGGCCCTGCTTGTTGCCCTCAAACCGCTTAAGGTTAGCTCCATTAACAGCAATGTCAGTGTGCATGATGCCACGGTTACTTCGGCTAGCGACGGCGTCAAAGTGAACCAGTCTGGTGGCGAGGGCAAGGGCTACTTCATGCAGTGGCGTAATTCCACCCATCAAAACAGCTTTACCGCGACCGTAAATGACCCAAGTTCTACTAGCACTTCAGGCGGTTCAAGCTGGCTGGCTGGCGGCTCTCAGAGTGGCTCTGACGGCTCTGGTTCGCAAAGTGGGGCTCCCGACGGCGCCCAGCCCAGCGGCGGCGCCACTAGCGCAGCCTCCACGCCAGGGGCCAGTGGCTCAGCCAGCGGTTCTGCTAGTGCTAGTAGCTCTGCCAAGGCTACTGACTACCGCGCGACTATAGCTGGTGCAGATAAATCGCGGGTGGCCGCCGCCAAACAGGGTAATAGTGGGATAGTTACCGCCCTGTGGGTGGTTGGCGCCCTGGTGATAGCCAGCGCCGCTGGCCTGGGCTTTTTACTGCTAAAACGCCGCAAGCAGGAAGCTGCAGGCGGTGACGCTAGCGAGGCCTAAAACTGACGCAGTGCCGGCCAGCCCAAGCGGCTAGGGCGGCGTCGTACCCTAATAAGCCGCATTAGAATGGCACTGCCCGGCACTGCCCAGCACTACCCGGCACTGCACACTAAGTTTCAAGGAGGAAAAATGCAGCGCATCGCTGCACGCTTCAAGCATGCTGGCGTGTTTGTGACATTAACCGCGCCATTCTTGACTCTTAGTGTGACCTCACCGGCTATGGCGGCTACTACTTTAACCGTCACTCCCCTGAGTGCTGCCCCTGGGGCCACTTCCCTGACCTCTACCTCCGGGACCACTCCCCTGAGCGCTACCCCTTTAGCCGCCGATTCTGCTAGCGACGACAATATTTGGCTCACTATCGCCATTGTTGCGGTTGGCGTGGCCCTGATGTCTTGTATTGCGTTGGCGTTGACTATGGCAAAAGCGCGTCGCAATCGTACCAAGCCAGCCCAGCCTTTGGTGGCGCCTGTTTTCCAGCAGATGCCCTCTGCGCCGTCGGCCCCCGTGCTAGGGACGCCAGGTTTCCCGCAGCAGATGGTTTCTGCGCCGTCGGCCCCCGCACTTGGTTACCACCCGCATATTGCCCCGACGCCGTCGCTGGCACCTACGGCCCCAGGTGGACTGCCGCTTACTGCACAGCCGGTTAATGAGGCTTATCCGCAACGATATGGGATGCCCAGTCAGCCTGATTCAGGAGATTTGGCTACGCTTTCGCACCCGAATCAGAATGTCCAGTTAGCCCATGAACTAGCCACCCCGGAGGGTAACCAGACTCGCCTAGTTTCTACCGACGGCGTCGCCCACGCTTATCCCGCAGAAGAGCCGGCCTGGCAAATGCCATCTTCAGGCCCCAGCAATTAAGGAGGGAAAGTAATGAAACGTGCATTGGCAATTTTATTGTCCTTTATTACCTTGGCAGCTGGAGTCCTATTTACCCCTGCCGCCACGGCTGACGGAAATTTTAAGACTGAACTCTGGTTCACACTTAACTCCGACGGCAGCATTAAAGAATTAGTTAATATCTCCAGCAACGATAACACCATTAACACCGATAACTGCAAAGGCACTGAAACAGATATCGTAAGGTTTGCTCGTATAGGCAAAGAAAATAGATGCATCTTCATTAAATATTACAAAAAAGGTGAACCTGCCCCTAACTGGTCAGTATCCTCAGAAGGTAACAGTATCAATTTTAGGTTTTTTAACGAATTCCATTATTCGCTAGACAAAATCACAAATACCTTAAACATTGATCGCTCTGATTTAAATGTCAGTTTTACCATAGTGCAGCTTCCTGCAGATACAACCATTACCTCTCAAACCTTGTCACCAAGAATAGATAAGGGCGATAGCAGGTACAGCTACTACACCTGGTTTAACGCTGAGGCTACTAGCGAGGATATAGAACTGACAGGCAGTTTTTCATACTCACCTTACGACCCTACTGGCAGGCCCACTACCTCCACTCCTAGCCCCGCCCGCAAACCTAGTCACACATCTGCGCCTTTCAGCACGGCTAGCCCTAAACCCAGCCATGACAATACCAGCAGACCAGCCACCGTCAGCCCAACTACTGACAACTCCATCACTAAGCCTGCGACAGGCACCAACAAGTCTGTAGCTACATCGATATCCAACTCTCGCAATTTTAATGGCTTACTTAATGAGTTTTTAATAATTGCTACCATAGCCTCTATTGCTATAATCGCAGGGACCTTCTTATTAGCTCAGATAAGTAAGAACTCCACTTCTGCGTATACGCCACTTTCTGCTGCTACACTCTATGATGATCAAAGTAGTTCTAGCGCGCAGCCACAGACCTATAAGAGCCATTCAAACCAACCACGAAGCTTTACAGATAATCAGGCTTCTACTCAACCGAGCCATTCAGAGGGAGCAAACTCAAGTCAGCAGCCACCCTGGCCAGGACAGCCAGACTGACTTGGATTCCACCCACAAGCTTTAGCAATTACTTGTTCAAGGAGAGGGCAATGAAACGTCTACTTGCCATAGCACTAGCTTTTCTCACGCTAGTGGCCGGGGCACTGTTAGCCCCGGCAGCCACCGCCGCCGAAAAAGTTGATGTTAAACTACTATTTGCGCTCAATGCTGACGGCAGCTTTGATGAGTTAGCCGCAGTTTACGGAAGTGAGAATACTGTCAATTCTTCAAATTGCAAAGACACTAAAGATTATATCTCAAAATTTATCCAAAAGGACGGTAAAAATCAGTGTCTTTTCGCTAAACATCACGAAAAAGATAGCTACGGCAGTAATTGGCTAGTTTACCAAAGTGGAGACACCCTTAAGTTTAGCTTCTTAAATCTTACCGCTTTTATTCGCAGCGATATTTCAGAAGCTTTCGGTATCTACTATAGCGACCTAAACGTTATTTCTAGCGGGGCGGCAGTACCCCTGAACGCAACCGTTACCGATCAGAGCCTGTCGCCAACTGTAGATAAGAGTGACAAATTTGTTTACTACACTTGGGAAGGCTCTGATGCCACTAACTCAAGCGCAAGCTTAAAAGGTACTTTGCCGCTTTCTGGTGCCACCAGCAGCCCGACTAGCGATCCTACTAGCAGCCCGACTAGCAGCTCCACCAATACACCCGCCCCAGTTTCCACTGTTACTCCTTCAGATACCCCCAGCGCTACCGCGTTAGCTACGAGCAACAAGTCTAAAGATTCTAGTGCCACCTTATATGTGGTACTAGGGATTGTGGGCGTAGCTGCCGTAATCGGAATTGTGGTCACTGTTGTGCTGGTGAAGAAGCGTAAGAACCCGAGCCCGGCACCTGGGTTCTATCCACCGCTTTCCCCGACTATGCCTTATAACGGTCCTCGCCCTGGCCCACAGGCTCAGCAAGGCTATCGGGGCCCGCAGCAGTCACAGGGTTACCCAGCCACACAACCCCAAAATTACCCTGGTCAAGCTCCTACCCAGCAAGGTAACTTCAACCCTCAGCCTTATCCTGGCCCGCAACCTCAACCTACTCAGGGACAACCGGGGGCACAGTCTCAAGCTGGACCGGCCCAGCCAGGCACGCAGCCACAGCCCAGGCAAAACCAGCCCGAGGCAGGGCAGCCACCTTATGGCGCTAACCCAAACTACCCGCAAAACCGTAACTGACCCTTGCCAGGGCTAAAGTGTTGGCCAGCCATTTTAATGGCTGGCCAACACCCCTAGTATTTACAACACATTCAAGGAGGAAGCCGTGAAACACGCACTAGCAATAGCGCTAGCTTTTATCACATTGGCTGGCGCAGCTCTTGTCACTCCCACCGCCACGGCTTCCGGGAACATTGAAACCACATTATTGTTCATACTCAACCACAATGGCAGTAGTGAAGAAATAACTGCCGTCTACAGTAAAGATAACACCATAAACTCTTCCAACTGCAAAAACACCAAAACATACACTGCGGAATTTAATCAGTCAGGTGGCAAAAACGAATGCATTTTCCGCAAACACTATGACAGGGATGAATACAGCTACGCCTGGTCTACACACCGTGTAGACGACAAGCTTGAGTTCACATTTATGAGCCTGTCAGCTTCTATGCGAATCAAAGTCGCATATGCTCTGGGATTAAAGAAAACTAATGACCTGAACGTGGTTTATACGGTAGCTGCGCTACCCTTAAATGCCACTGTCACCAGAGAAACACTATCCCCAAAGGTAGCCAAGGGTAGCAAAAACATCTACTACACCTGGAACGGTAACACAGCTGTTGATTCAACTGCAGAACTGAAAGGAACCATACCGTTTTCTAGCACTACCATCACTCCATCTATCGCCCCAGCCCCGGGAGACACCGGGGTCAGCAACGATAAGCCATCCGGCAATAACACTACTGTGCTAGCTGTCAGCCACAAGTCCAGCGACTCCAATACTGCGCTTTACGTGGTACTAGGTGTGGTTTCAGTAGTGGCCCTGACGAGTGTAGTAACCACCGTTTTACTAGTGCAGAAACGTAAAGAACCAACTCCTACCGTCTACTTTGCAGCCTCCACCAGGGTTTATAACGGACAACCCCATTCCGGCCCGCAGCCACAGCAAGCTAGCCACCCAATCCCGCAAACATCAGAGTCCCAGCCTCACCCAAGTCCACCATCTGCTATGCAGCAGAACCAGGGTGGCCAATAACCAGGCCGACTGCAATCATTCAAAGAGAAAACTAAGGCTACACAGGCAACCAGCCCCAAGCGGGCTACCTAACTCCCCGGAACCGGCATACCTAGGGAACCTGACTACTAGCCTGATACGGTTAAGACAGCTCCCCCTAAGCGACACACTCAAGGAGAAGCAGTGAAACGTGCACTTGTAACCGCACTAGCTTTTATCACATTAATGGCTGGAGCCATATGCGCGCCTAGTGCTGTCGCCGCAGGTAGCATCACCGCCAAGCTTATCTATATTCTTGAAAAAGACGGCACTGCCTACGAAGCAATATCTCTTAGTAGCACTGACGGCACTATCAATGACTCCAATTGCGACGATATTGATGATTACACTGCTGATTTCAGCCAATCAGGTAGTAAAAGCGAATGTATGTTCTATCAGTACTATGATGAGAACGAATACCTTGCAGCCCTGTTAAGAACCCCCAACGGTTCAAAAAATAATATCAATTTTATGTTTATACCAAACTCAGTTGCCATGCGCGTTAAAATCGCGGCTGGTCTTGAGATAAATGTCAACGATCTTAACGTTACTAAGACCGTGCTCGCCATCCCGCTAAGAGCAAAAGTCACCACTAAAACACTTTCTCCGGTGGAAAGCAAAGATAATAAATATGCTTACTACACTTGGAATGGGAGCACCACTGACACCGGTGCAGCTACCGTAACAGGGACTATGGAACTGGCCGCCTCAGCAGATGGCGCCCCTACGATCAACTCTGGCGTAAGCCCACAAAGCACCCCGTCTGCTACCGACGAGACCACCACTGGCCTAACTAAACGCACTGGTAAGGCTTCGTCGGCTCCCCCAGTTTCAGCTGTTCCTACTGCACTGAGTGTCAAGAAAACCTCTAGGCAAGCCGACAACAGTCTCTTGCTTGCCATGATTGTGGGCGGCCTAGTTGCCACGATTGGGATCATGGCGACTGTTCTGCTTTCCAAGAGACACAAAAAGCCAGCTAAACCTCAATTTTCTTCCCCTGGTAGACCTAATACTCCACACCCCTATCCCAGCTCACCCCATAACGGACAAGCTCCTACAAGTCGAGAGCGGCCGCCATACAGCAGTGGCCCGAATTATCCACGTAGCTAAGTATCGGTATCTAGGCAACAAAATAGTCACTACCAGGGAAGGAAATAACATGCGTCGTAAATTGACAGCTTTAATGGCGCTTTTAATGCTGGCAGGCGCCGGTATGATCGCACCTACCGCTACCGCACAGGAATACGAGGGATCATATGTAACCCAGCTTTCTAGCGACGGCACAATCACGGAATTCATTGCCGTTATGGGAGTAACTGAAGAAAGCTGCAAATCCACGAAATACAAGCCTGTTTATGACGCTAAACGTAACGCTTGTTTGCTTGGACTGTCTTTTAAAGGCGAGCGGATCACCAAAGCTTTTACACTTAAGCTGACCTCAAATGGCGGCACCAGCTATTCCTTTGAGTTCAGCACTCTTTCTGTCAGCGACTACGAGGCACTTGCCAGCGATATGTATCGAGGCGATACCATCAAGATCACCAAGATCACTTTATCTCTACCTGTAGGTAGTGTTATCACCAACGGTAAAGGTAATGCCACAAAATTAGACAACACCGATACTGATGCCTATCGCTGGACCGAATACAGTCCGTTAATGTCAGTAACGGGCACCACCACCCTCGATGCTTCTGTGGCAGGCTACTTAGCGGCTGGCACTCCCTCACCCACGCCTACTCCCAGCGCAACAACAGAATCTTCAACCCCCACCCCTGCTACTTCAGCTGCGCCAACTCAGAGCACTAGCGCCGCAGCTTCGGCTAAGGATTCAGGTTCCAACACCGGCTTGTATGTAGGTATCACCATTGCGGCAGTAGTAATTGCAGCGATCGCAATTGCCGCCGTCGTAGTTATTAACAAGAAAAAGCAGGCTAGCGCCCCCAACTACGGCTCCTACCCTAACTCAGGCGCTGCGGGCATGGGCGCCCCAATGGTTCCCAGCATGCCAGGCACCGCTGCTCCTGGAGCATTTAACCCTCCCGCATACCCGGACGCCAACCAAGCTACTGGTAGCCAGTACCAGAATGGAACTGGGACACCTCAGCCACCGTATCAGCCCGGCCAAGGCCAGCCGCCTTACGGATCAGGCTCAAACTATCCACAGGTCTAAAAGCTAGGCGCCTTATGCGCTATGCTCTAAATAATCAATCATCCGAGGAGGGGACATTATGCGTCGCAAACTGACAGCATTAATGGCACTCTTAACGCTGACTGTCGCGGGCGCAATTGCACCCACCGCAGCTGCCCAAGAGCTAGAAGCAGAATATATAGCCGGTCTGCAATCAGACGGCACATTCCTAGAGGCAGTCTCTGTTTCAGGCGTCAGCGCCGAGGAGTGCAAGTCCTCAACATATCAGCCACTTTATGATGAAAAAGAGGGTACTTGCACGGTTGGCTACGAATATAAGCCAGAAAAACTTTATAGGGCGCTATCAATTAAGTTAACTCCCCTAGGAGATAACAAGTACTCCTTTAACTTCACTGCCCTGTCTTTTTACTCGCTTAAATCAGAAGCTAAGAACCTGCTTTCTGACCACACGCTAAACTTTACAAGCATGACCTTTGCCATGCCTAAAGGCACTACCTTCTCATCTGGAGTAGAAAAGGCAACAAACGATAGCAACGACAAATACGATATCTATAGGTGGGATGACGCCAGCACCTATATTTATGTCAAGGGGACCACTACCTTAGATGCTTCTGCAGCACAATACATCACTGGAGGTAGTGATCCTTCTACAAGCGAATCGCCCACGCCTACACCCACACCCACCACTGAGTCAGCCACCCCTAGCCCAACCAGCGAATCAGCCACTCCTAGCGCCACTGCCAACGCATTAGCCAGCAACAAATCAGATTCCAACACTGCTTTGTACATTGGGATCGGCGTTGCTGTAGTGGTACTCGCAGCCGGCGCAATCACTGCAATTGTGCTTGTAAACAAGAAGAAGCAGCCTACTGGCCCCACTTATCGCGGCCCTTACCCAGGGGCTTACCCCGGTGGTCCGGGTGGTCCTGGCGCAGGCTTTGGCCCAACTGGACCCGGCGCAGGCCCCGCCATGGGCGCAGGTGCTATGGGTGGACCACGCCCCGCAGGCGCTTCAGGTACAGGTTTTGGCGCGCCTCAGGGCAGTTATCCAGGCGGCTACCAACCCCAGCCCTCCTCAGGCCAACCGCAGCCCTACCAGCCGCCGTCGGCCCCGTCAGCGCCAAGCAACCAGGCCCCTTACAACCCTGGCAACCAGCCGCCGTCGGTACCTTACGGACCTGGTAACGCTACCGGCACAAACCACTAAGGAAACCCCTAAGGGGAGTTATCCCCAGAAAAACTCAAGATATTCTTAGCCCTATGACACTAGGATAGAGCTGGGCCCGATCTATATAGAGATCTATAAGACCGGGTCCAGCTTTACTAGCCGCACCTGCGGCATACAGAAGAGGACACACAGATGCGCGCAAGATTGTCAGCATTAACAGGAGTATTGGCACTCATACTTGCCTGCTTACTTGCCCCTGCAGCAACTGCGGCAGACCGTTATGATGGCATTGCCGTCACCATAATGGACAGGTTGGGAAGCATCCACCAGGGCATGCTGATCTCCGATGAAACTGGAACACTAACCAAATCTGATTGCCAGGCTAGCGGCGACTACCAGGCGAACTTTTCGCCCAAATCCTCAGGCTCTGGCTCTACCTGTTTAATTTACAAGAGCTACAGTACTAGCGCACCTCCTGTCGGGGTCTATATCACCAATAAGACTTCTAGCTCTTATGACTTTACATTTAAGGGCTATTCAAACATTCTTAACTCCACCGTACAAAGCAAAAGCGGCTTGAATATCAAGCTAGCAGGAACCATGCTCGGGGTCCCCAAGGGATCGAACGTTACGGCTGATGGAGCTGAAACAGGAAACACCTCTGGCGCTGATCTCTACGCTTGGCAAAAAGGCGGTTCTATTCCTGAAGCTTCAGGTACCGTCAACATCAGCGGTTCTAATGGTGGCGGCGGCTCCAACGGTGGCGGTGGCTCCAGTAGCAACGGCGATCTTGGTATCGGCGATCTGAACGGCGGCTCTAGTGGCTCTGGCGGTTCTAGCAATTCCACCACTTCCCCCACCCCCAGCGACTCGCCTACCAGCGACCAGAAAGGTGCTACCCCCGCACCTAGCGCCACCTCAACTGCGCAGACCTCCAGCAGTTCTAGCTCCAGCTCTGACGACGACAACACCACGCTTTACATCGTTGCTGCTGTTGTGGCCGTGATTGCGGTTATCGGCGTCATTGCCACTGTGTTGGTGGTCAAGAAGAACGGCAAGAAGAACGATCAGGCTAACTTCGGCCCCTACCCGGGCGCTCCCGGCACCGGCTTTGGTCCTAACGGCCCTGGCGGATTTGGCGGTCCTGCTGGCCCTGGTTATGGCCCCAATAACTTTGGCGGCCCCTCTGGTCCCGGTGCCCCTGCCGGCGGCATGGCTCCTGGTGCTCCTAACTACGGCGGCCCCAACGGCCCTGTAGGCGGACCCAATGGCCCGGTAAATGGTCCCAGCTATGGCGCCCCTAACGGCCCTGCTGGCGGCTCTAACTATGGCGGCCCCAACGGCCCTGCTGGCGGCCCTAACTATGGTGGCCCTAACGCTCCGGCCGGCAGCTCTGCTCCGGTAGCTCCTAGCGCTCCTGCAGCCCCTGGCTACCCTCAACCTGGCGGCTACCAGGGTGGGCCCAGTGCTACTCAGGGTGGGCCTGCCCAAAACGGCGCTGCCCAGGGCGGCTATCAGTCCCCGAGCCCGTCAGCTCCGTCAGCGGGATACGCGGCAGCTCCCTCAGCTCAGTCTGCTGCGGCCGGCAGCCCCTTTGCTGGCCAGCCCGCTGCTACCAACCCGGCTCAGCCCGCAAGCCCCGCCCAACCGCTTCCTTCCAGCTCAGCTGGTGACGACGTCGTCCTGCCCCCGCAGGTAACCCCTGCCCAGCCTCAGGATTACGACGCCGCGCCGGCAGCAGGTGGCGACGCTGAGGACTACTACCCCACCATCCGTCTGGGACAAGATGAGGGCCTGGCTCCTACTCGCCAGTACCCGAGCTTCAACCAGAACAACTAAAACCAGGATTCAAAGTGAGTATGAATGCGCGTGCAGCTGCAGATAAAAGACGCAAGCCGCTACGTAAACAAGCGCTGTTAGCACTGTCTGTAGCAGCAGCCGCATGTCTTTGCGTTCCAAGCGCAGATGCAGCTGCCGCGCGCACTTCCACTGATGCCCCGAGCACCGCAGTCAGCTCAACCCAGTTAGCTTCTAGCCAACTAGTTGCTAACGGGTTGAGCGAGGCTGGGATCTCTACTGGGGAAACTGAGCTCTCTACTGGGGTAGGCAAACGCGTCGATAATTCAACCGGGCGCTCCAACATTCAGGCCCGTCGCGGTGGCGGCAGGGGCCGGGGCAGCAGAAGCCGCTCTTCTCGCAGGCGTTCAGGCTATCGCTCAGGTAATCGCACGCGTTACCGCTACTACCACCACAACCACTACGGACCCAGAAGCTCAAACTCGACCATGACTGCTCGCACAGCTATGATCATGTTTGCATTATTGGCAGTGGTGCTCATTTTTGTATTTGTAATTATCAGGCGTGCTCGCCAAAACGCCTATGCGGCAGAGCAATACACCCCTTACGGCAACGGACCGAGCGGCTATAACCCTAATGGTTATTCACCTGATGGCGGCTATAACGCGGGTGGGTATTCTGCGGGAGATTACTCTCCCGGAGGCTACTCGACGGGAGACTACTCTGGCGGAAATTACTCTGGCGGAAATTACTCTGCCGGTAACTACGGCCAAACCGGTTACGACCAAACTGGTTATGGACAAACCGGTTACGGCCAAACCGGTTACGATCAGGGTGGTTATGGCACCGGTAACTACGACGCCGGCAGTTATGATGGTCAAAACGGTTACGCCTCTAGCAGCTATGGCCAGGGTGGTTACACCCCCAACTCATACGGCCAAGATGGCTATAACGCGGGTAGTTACAATGAAAACGGCTACTCACAAAATGGTTACGGCCAAAACAATAACTACAACCAGAATAATGGTTGGCAAAACTATGATCCCAAGGATTATGGTTGGAACACTAAGTAAAGTGTTCTAGCAGGGCTGGCGGAGTATTTGAGACTTAATACCCGCCAGCCCTGCGCCGTTAATAGAATATACTGCACTCACAGTTGTTTGTAGTAACTCAATGAGGATGAGCAATGATGCGTCGTATACTCAATGTGCTAATGGCACTTAGCTTATTAGGCACGTGTGCAGTTTTTATGCCAGCCGTATCTGCAGCAGATACGGAGCTAACCGTCGCCTACGTTTACAAGCTGTTCCCTGACGGTTACACCCTAGAAGGTGTGCAGGTGATCGGCTCTGGTGTAACCAAAGAAAACTGCACTAAAACTAACACTGCGAGTCTTTTCCAAGTTGAGTATGGCCAGGAGCAAGACCAGACTTTCTGCACCATCACCCGGGAAATTTTACCCAGTGACTCGCAAGCAATTAAGTTAACTCCGCTGGGTGACGATAAGTACTCTTTATCTTTTAAGAGCCTAGATGTGCAGTATCTGGAAACGGCTAAAAAATATTTCCCAGACTACACGCTTACCACTAAATACGTGACGCTAAGCCTGCCGCAAGGTTCTAGTCTAGATACCAAAACCTATGACTATACGCGCCCAATCCTTAACAACACCTTCATCGAATATGACTGGGCTATCTCTACCCCTAATGTGGATGCTTCGGGAACCGTAAAACTAGACGCTACCGCCGCCACCTACTTCCGCGTATATGGGGGTGACTCCCCAACACCTACCCCTAGCGCAAGCAGCTATGCTACAACTGAGTCTGCTACACCAACACTCACTACTAGCGCAGTGCAGTCTACTTCTTCCACTAAAGACAACACTGTCATGTATGTGTTGATAGCAGTTGTTGCGATTGGGGTAATTGCTGCAGTGTTGTGCGCGGTTCTTATTGCGCGTAAAAACAAGGCAACCAAAGCGGTTATGCCGTCGCCTGGTTACCCGAATTACCCGCCGCGCGTGTAGCCACTGACAGTTAGGTTGAGCCTGGCTATCTGGTCAGGCGCGACCTCTAACTAAATCACTACTACCTCAGGAATAGCCGTGAGCACATTTTTGCCCATATCTGCAGCTAAATTAAATAAGCCGCTTCGCAAACACGCTTTGCTAGCTTTGGCCACTGCTGCAGCCGTGTGCCTGTGTGTGCCTAGCGCCGGTGCCAGCGTTGTACGCACTGCTGTCAGCTCAATTTCAAGCGGCTCAGTAAGCAGTAGCCAGTCAAGTTCTAGCTTAACCACAGCAATTGGCCGTAGCGTGGCTCCGGCACGCCGTGGGGGCAGCAGTGGAGGTTCAAGCGGGCGCAGTTCCTCTAGTTCTTCTTCGCGTCGTAGTTCGAGTTCTGGGCGTTCCAGCTCTCGCTCTAGCAGCTCGCACTCTGGAAGTTCAAGTTCCGGACGCTCTAGCTCCAGAAGTTCTTCACGTCGCAGCTCAAAAAGTTCCAGTTCAGGGTCTTCGCGTCGCAGTTCGAAGGGTTCCAGTTCAGGATCTTCGCGTCGTAGTTCAAGTTCTGGGCGTTCTAGCTCTCGTTCAGGTAGCTCCAACTCCAGGGGCTCTAACTCCCGTAGTTACTCTGGAAATTCCAACTCGCGTGGATATTCAGGGTCCAACTCTGGCGGCTCCAGTTCACAGGGGTACTCCGGTAACTCCAGTTCACAAGGCTACTCTGGCAACTCAAATTCTCAGGGCTACTCAGGGTCTAGTTCTGGTAGCTCCAGCTCACGCGGCTATTCCGATCCTTACTCAAGCAACTCAGGATCTCAGGGTTACTCTGATTCTTATTCAGGTAATTCCAACTCGCAGGGTTATTCAAACTCGCGCTCAGGCAGTTCTAATTACTACAACCGCTACGGCAACAATTACTATAACAACTATTACTATGACGACTACGACGACTACTACAATTACCACCGCTATGACGACAGCGAGGGACTAGGAATCGAATTTTCAAAGCGCACGGCTTTAATCATATTAGCTGTATTAGTAGGTTTAGTAGTATTGGGTGCCGTAGCTAAAGGCGTGAGCGAAGCCTAGCCATAATTTTTCGAGCGAAAATATCTACAGATAATTTAAATATGCAATTTCGCAAACATGCTTTGCTGGCTTTGGCCAGTGCCGCAGCTGTGTGCCTGTGCGTTCCCAGCGCCGGCGCCAGCGTTGCACGCACAGCCGTTGGCTCACTCACCTTAGTGGGTGGCAGCCAGTCAACTTCTGTTACGACCACAGCTATTGGTCATAACAGGGTCCCTACACGAGGTGGTCACGGCGGTGGACACAGTGGTGGGCACAGCTCAGGGCACTCCAGATCAGGTTCTTCGCATCACAGCTCTAAGCAGCGGCACTTTCGCTCAGGTTACGTAGGGTCTAGCTACAGCGACTATGACGACGATGACTCTAAAGCAACAGATAATCTTGAGGCTCTTGGGGTTTTTATCGTAGGTGGATTAGGGCTGTATTGCTTAGTTAAGGAAGATGAAACCGAAATCATCTAAAAATCTGAGGCAATATCATTGCGGTAAGGGGGATAATTCCCCGATGCCCACCTCTAGAGCAACGGTTATTCTGATTAGTAGCTAGTTTTAACTACATCAGCACTACTTTAGGAATAACCGTGAGCATGTTTTCACCCCTTTCTGCCACTAAATTAAATACGCACCTTCGCAAACATGCTTTACTGGCTTTGGCCATTATCGCAGCCGCATGCCTGTGTGTTCCTAGTGCTAGCGCCAGCGTTACTCGCAGTTCTACTACCCCAATCTCAAGTATTTCAGTGAGCGGCAGCCAGTCAGCTTCTGGCGCAGCCACAACGGGGCGTAATACGGTCCCGACAGGTCGTGGAGGCAACAGCGGAGGTTCAAGCGGGCGCAGTTCCTCTGGCTCTTCTTCGCGTCGTTCAAGTTCCAGCGGTTCTGGCTCTTCCTCGCGTCGTTCAAGTTCTGGGGGCTCTAATTCCAGCGGTTCTGGCTCTTCTTCACGACGTAACTCTTGGTTGGGGCGTTCTAACTCTCGTTCAGGAAGTTCTAATTACTACAACCGCTATTACAACAATTACGACAGCGATCACTCCTACGATGATCCCAACAATGGCACCTACGAAGATCCGTCTTACGACGATTCGACCAGCGATAATAGTTACAGTAGCCAGTCTTACGATAATTCCGGCTATAGCCAGGAACAGCAAGACATGGATTCTAGGTTCCTACCTCTTGCCGTAATTATAGTCTTCGTTGCAACAGGCATGTTTTTAATTATGATAGCTGGAAATTCGAAAGACTCAGCTCGTAAACCTCAGCCTAGGTTTAATGCATCACCCATGAGCTGGCTATCGGGCACGGACAACGTTAGCAACTACTACGACATTAGCGACGACGATACCAGCTACGATAGCGACAGCGGTGACTACAACAGCAGCGACGACGATAGTTACGACTGCGACAGCGGCGACTACGACTATAGCGATGACAATAGTTACGATAGTGGCAGCGACAGCAGTTGCGACAATGATAATAACTTCTTTGACTGGTGACATCACCGCAGGTAACTAACACTCGGCTATAGCAGCTATACTGCTGCTATAGCCGACTTTTCTATATTTACCGAGGATACTCATGCGCCGCTTATTTAGTGCACTCATGACCATAGCGCTACTAGGGGTAACAGCCGCCATAATGCCTCCCACAACCGCCTCTGAACACACACGAACCCCAAATTTTAGCTATGTGTTACTAGACAACGGCAGCACTATCGAGACCATAGGGGTTAGTGGAGAGCATGTCACTGAAGATAATTGCGTTCAGAAACATCGCAACTATAAAGCCTTATATTCATCGACTAAAGGATACGGTAGCGACACTGGAGGCATTTGCATAATCCAAGGGCATTTTAAGGCAAACCAATCTGCGGTATTCAAGCTAACCCCTAAGGGTAATAACCTATACTCGGTCCGTCTGGAAAACCCAACTTCGCACTCTCTAGAATTCCTGAAAAAATATTATCCGGATTTTAACCCCTCCGCAGAATGGATGAGGGTAGAGCTACCAGTCAAATCCACCGTTACTTTTGGCTTAACTACCGATAACGGGGCTCCAGGAACTGGATACAACAGAGAAAAAGAAGTCGACAAAGACAGAGTCACCTACCTCATGAAAGCCACTATGCCAGACGGTGTGGTGCAAGGGACTGTAGAGCTAAATAGCGAGGCTGCCAGCTACTTCCCTGGCGCAACCACCTCAAGTCCTGTATCAAGTCCCGCTAAGGCTGACACCATCCAGGATCTAGTAACCGCAGGCATTATTGTCATCATCGCAATTATTTTGGCTGCGGCAACGCTAGTGTTCATCTTGCTCAAACGCAAGACTGCCTCAGCCACTGCTGGCACCACCTCCACAGACTCGCCAGCTAGCCGCTAGAGTGATCCTCCAGACTTTGTGAGCTTACATCCTTGACGTACTCGCGTTATGCTTAAGACAATTAACGCGGTATTGGACGTAATTGGAGATAACTGTGACGCAAGTAGCTAGCTCAACCCGGGCGCTGATGTGCCCTGGCTTTGTGCTACCTACTCTTAGTTTCGCCGTCCTACCTCTACTACCCCTCATGGGACGAATGCCGAACGCTCGCTGAGCCACATCTGCGTGCCTTGGCGAGCGTTATCGCATCTGTAATTTTGCGCCTCTGCGCGCCCAGATTTAGAAGGCATTCCCATGAACCGCAACCGTCAGCTTCCGCCTGCCCCCGTATCCGGCGCTTGGAAAATCACCGACCCACGTGCTTGTCGCCGCTTCGCTAATGTGGGCGATTTGCGCCTCGAAAATAACTCTATTTTGCCGGCAATTACACTCGCTTATGAGACTTGGGGCGAGCTTAACGAAGACCGCTCCAATGCCATTTTGATTGAGCATGCACTCACCGGTGACGCCCATGTTATTGGTGAGGCTGAGCCTGGTCAGCCTACTGCCGGTTGGTGGTCGCAGGTGGTGGGCCCGGATTTGGCTATCGACACTAACCGCTACTTTGTAGTTGCCATTAACGTGCTAGGTGGCTGTCAAGGCTCTACCGGCCCGGCTTCTATTGCTCAGGACGGCGCCCCTTACGGCTCGCGTTTCCCGGTGATTTCCACCCGCGATCAGGTGCGCGCAGAGGCTCGCCTGGCGGATCTGTTGGGGATTGAACGCTGGAACACGGTTGTGGGGGCCTCGCTCGGAGGTCACCGCGCTATCGAGTGGGCCACCATGTATCCGGGGCGCGTGGAGCACCTGGTTATGGTTGCTTCAGGCGCGCAAACTACCGCTGAGCAGGCGGCTTGGGCCCACACTCAGATTCGTGCGGTGCAGCTTGATCCGCACTGGAATGGCGGGGATTATTACGACGACGCCGTCGGCCCGGTAGCGGGGCTGGCACTAGCCCGCCAGATCGCCCACACCACCTACCGTTGTCCCAATGAGCTCGATGAGCGTTTTGGGCGCCTGCCGCAAAACGCTGAGGATCCGCTAACCGGCGGACGCCTAGCGGTGGAGTCTTACCTGGATTATCACGGCGAAAAGCTGGTGCGTCGTTTTGATGCAGGCTCTTATGTGGCCCTGTGTCGCACCATGATCAGCCACAATGTGGGCCGTGAGCGCGGCGGGCTGCGTTCGGCGCTGCGCAAGATCACCGCTAAAACGCTGTGTATTGCGGTAGACAGTGACCGTCTTTTCTTCCCCGCCCAGGTTAAGCGCATGGCTAGTTTGGTGCCCAACGCCAGCTACGCCCTAATTCACTCTGCTCACGGCCACGACGGCTTCTTGATCGAGTTTGATCAGGTCAACGAGCTGCTTGCAGATTTTTTAGATTCCGGGGCACGTCAGGATCTAAGCTACTGGGCTAGCTAACTCCCGCTGGCCACAAGGGCCAACGGGAGCTTGCGCCGTCGAGCGCATAACAGAGGGGGCGGCGTAGAGCCTAACCGAGAGGCAGCGTCGCACTGCGCCGTCGGCACTTAATTACGCGGGCGAGTGAGCTTATCCTGGCCGTAATCGAGCAGCTCACGGGCCACAGAGGGCACATAAACACTCAGGCCCCCGTCACTGACCGGGAAAGTAGCCCAGCCTTCCTCATCCACCTGGACAGTGTCTTGCTTGCCAATCATGCATGTCCAGTAGGAGCCGGCGTGTGCCCGGCCTACATACATGCGCTTGGTGCCGGCCCGGCGATCGGAGAACAGCACGGCCACACCCGAGGCGGGGCGGTAGTCGTCACCTTCACGGGTAAAGCCCACCACGTCGGCGTCGTCGAAGTAGTCGTGCTGGGGGCCGTACGCCAAGAAGTGGCGGATATTCATCAAAACCGGCAGCTCAGTGACTGCAGCCAGGTCCCCAGTTTCGGGAGTGCCAAACAGATCGCCCCAGAACACGCAAGGCATCCCCTGTTCACGCAGCAAAATCAGCGCGTAAGCGGAGGGTTTAAACCAAGCCTGCACCGGCGACTCTAGCGACTGCCCCGGCTGAGTGTCGTGATTTTCCACGAAGGTAACCGCACGCTCAGGATCCGTCGCCACCAAAGTGTCATTAAACAATGCACCCAAATCAACTTCACCATTAGAGCATGATGCATAAAATAGTTTAAAGTGCAAAGGCACATCAAACAGACTCACGTAGGGCACAGTATCCAGGTATGAACGCAGCACGTTCACATCCCGCGACCAATACTCCCCTACCGCCGGCAGCGCCTTGCCGGTCCGCTGGCGCAGCTTGGGCAGCCACAGCGCGAAGAAATCGGCGCCCACGTGCTTAAGCGCATCTAGACGCAGGCCGTCAATGCCGGTGGTTTGCACATACCAGCGCCCCCAGGTGTCGAGCTCTTCATGCACCTTGGGATCAGATACATGCACGTCGCAGCCCATTAGGTAGTCGTAGTTACCCAGCTCGTCATCAACGTTCTGGCTCCAGGACTTGCCTTCAAAGAGCCACAGGCCGGTTTGCTTACGCGCATCATCCCAGTCCACGGCCTTAAAGCAGGTGTGGTCCCAGATGAAGTCAGAGTATTTGCCATTGCGCCCGGGGAAGGTGAAACGGGTCCACACCTGGATGTCTTCAGGCCCGCCAATGATCCGACGCCGGTCATAGGGGTCCACCTGCATGGCTTTTACGTTCTCTAGCTCATCTGCGCCCATGCGGTGGTTGAGTACGATGTCTGCCACCACTGAGATGCCGGCGCTGTGCAGGGCGTCGACGGCGGCCAGGTACTCATCCTTGGTGCCGTACTTGGTGGGGATGGAGCCTTTTTGGTCAAATTCGCCCAGGTCATAGAGGTCATAGACCCCATAGCCGACGTCTTCTATGCCGGTGTGTCCTTTATAGGCGGGCGGCAGCCAGGCTGAAGTAACCCCGGAGTCTGCCAGTAGCTGGGCGTTGTCAGCTAGCAGGCGCCAGTGACTGGCATCAGCGTTTAAGTCCCAGGCAAAAGCCTGCAATAAGACCGGATTAGCTGCGTCAGGATTTAGTTGATGCATAGGGTGATTTTACCTTTCGCTCTAGCCCAACAGGCTACGCTTACGGTGTTCTTTAGCTAAGCGCGTCGGTTACGCGCAATTTCACTGGTTACTGCCCAGCGGGTGTATCGCTGTTCAGCAATAATGCGTTCTTGGTTGTTAAGCATGCGTAGCTGGTTGTTAAGCATGGCTCGGTTCTGGCTTTCAATGCGTTGACGGTGCATATCGCCTTCATAAACATTAACCGCTTCTTGCAATGTGGAAGCGCGATAGTTATCAACTAACTGCCACATGTAGGCCACAGCATTTGCCAGCAAATAGGCTGCCGGGAATTTACCTTGGTAGTTATCCCGATACTCACCTACTAGCGAGTTAATCTCATCTACTACCGCTTTTTCACGCTCGTGAACCTGCTCATTATGGGCTTCGCGAGAGTTAGTGGCCGCATCTTCGCTGGCATTGTGGCGCTTAACTTTTGCATTATGCACCACGAGCATAATGGCACTGATCAGCACACCTAAAACCAGGTTGCCAAGTAGAAACAGTAGCGTAATCAACACGTGCTTAGATGAGAGGTAAATTAGCAAACCCAGCAGCGTCCAGGCCAGCAAGAATGGCACCAGGTGCGAGACAATTGCCAGCGAAACAAAGTGTTCCTTTTCGCAAGCTTTCAAACGCGAGTAGTCTTTGACACCCTTAGTGGAGCCATCATGTTTAGCTACCAAGATTCTCCTGAATGCATGATGGAAAAGCTTTTGCAGGCCAATGTATAAACCAATAGTCCATGGCCCGATTGTGAAAAGCATATACATAGCAGCCAGAAGACTTCCATTGGCAACCGCAATAAAAAGTACCACAAGGAGTACCAAAAACACCCACGAAACACAGCGAGCCGTATTGGCAATAAATTGGGGTCGCTTCCAGATCTGCGAATAGTCGGCGTAACGATATTGCCCGCGAATGCTATTGAGGTTCTCGTGTAGCTCGTCGCTACGATGCAGGATATAGGACAAGCGCCCCAACCAGTTTTTGAGCTCCTCGCGCTGAGTTAGCTGCTCAGACTCCCCCATGCCCAAATTCCTTTCCTATTAGTCAACACTTCCACAGTGACCAACGCCATAATCTACCACTGGCAGGGCGGCACAAACCAGCCCCGCCCAGCGGTTAAACCTGGCATTCAAGCTCCAGGTGTGGGCCTGAAACAAGACTTAACTAGCGGCGTCGGAACCTAAACGCCGCACACAGTGAACCTTAGCTTTTCTAGGCTATTTAGTGGTTCACGATCATGTTTGTTACTAGCACAGTGTTTGCGTACTGTTGCTGCGCAAGGATCTGGTTTTGGCGATCGAGGATCGCGCGCTGCTGATCTGCCAGCTGCTGTTGCCGTGCGTCAGCTTCATAAACGTTGATTGCTTCTTGAAGCGTGGAGGCACGGTGGTTGGTGACTAGCTGCCACATGTAGTCAACCACTCCGGGCCTTAAGTAAGCGGCAGGGAAATTACCCAGGTAGGTGTCTGTAAACTCTCCAACTAGAGTGTTAATCTCATCCACCAGCTCTTTTTCGCTGTCATAAACGCGCTGGTTATGGATGTTTCTAGCCTCAGCGCCAGCAGTTTGAGCCATGTTATGAGCCTCAACCTTGCGATTGTGCACCAGCAACGTTACCACACTAGCTACTGCCCCAACCACCAGGTTTAACAAAAGCACGATAGCCAGCACCAGAGTTTCGTTAGCCACGGTGGGCCCATTAGTCGAGGCTCCCGCCACCATCAGCCAGAGCAGCAAGAACGCCATCAGGTGCCCCACCGCCACCGGCAGAACCAAGCGTTCTTTACCGCGAATACGCATCCGCTCTTGCCGCTCAAGAGCTTCAGAGCCTAATTTTTTAACCAATACTCGCTCTGTCACAAAATACGCAAGCTTATATACTCCGTAATAAAGCAAGATTAAAATTAGAACAGCAACAATTATAAACAACTTAACGTCAATAAATTGCCTACCATCAGCTATAAATACCGGCTGGATCCAAACCATAGCAAAAGACAGCAATAATGCAAGCCCAGAGTATTTAATGGTGTTAGCCAAAAATTGGGCTAACTTCCAAGGCTGCCAATAGTCAGGCTGCTTATACTGCTTCCTGACGTATCCCAATTTTTGGTGCAGCTGATCGCTGCTGCGCAGAATATAGGATAACCGCCCCAGCCAGTCCCTTAATTCTTCGCGTTGAGTTGTTTCTACTTGCCCCACGGGCACGCTCCTTCATCATAGCCACACTTTCACGGCGCTCGACACTCTTTCACAGTGCTCAGCGCCTACAGCGTTTTGGCTGTCTAATATGCTTCGCTAACTGGCTTTGCCAGAGGCCAGTTTGCGGTAAACCAACTCCAGTCTACTAACACAATCGTTAATGTCGTAGTGCGCGCCAATGTTTAAATATTTTTGTGCCTCAGCTTGCCGGCGGTCATTATCGCTAAGCCAGTAGTCGATGGCGCGCGCCAGAGCTTTAGGATCGCGGGCCTTGAAGCGGCTGTGGGAGTCCAGAGCGAATTGGCTTGTGGCCGTAAGTGGCGAGTGCGCGATTACCGGCACCACCCCGTGACGTAGCACTTCCAGACAGGAGAGGCCTTCCACCTCGATGAATGCTGCGTGAATGTAGAGGTCGGCTTGCTCAGCTTGAGCGTCCAATCCGGCGGCGTCGAAAAAGTTAAAGCTGGGGGCGTGTTTTAGCACCCCATCGCGCACTAGGCGACTAGCTGCGCGTCGTAAGGATTTTTCTGTGGGCCCGCGACCGGCGAAAACCAGTTGGATTTGGGAGGCGTAGCGGCTGTGGCGCATGGCTTTGAGGATGGTGGCCTGGTCTTTTTCGCGCGAGAAACGCCCCACCACCAGCAGATGGTAGACCTGCTCACCCACTGGCTGCGCTTTCCTGGGCACTTGCTTAGCTTCAGTTTGCCGCCTGTCTGGTGCGCAGCACTCAGTTTTTGTGCCCGGCACTGGTTCTGCGCCTCCAGCTGGTTTCGACGGCGCCAGACCCACCCCGTTGGAAATGGTCACTAGCTTGCCCCCTAGCCCCCACCGCTGCAGGCGCTGGTGCACCGAGTCTGAAGGGCACTGCACCACCTGCGCCAAGGCGTAGATACGCCGTCGCCAAGATGCCAGCAAAAGTGCATTGAGCGGCCAGAGGCCGTCTAAGTGAATGGTGGCGGTGATGTTTTCGGGGTGGATATGGTAGGTGGCCAGCACTGGCGTGCCTGCGCGTTTAGCGGCGTGAGCGGTACGGGCCTGCAAGCCGAAGGGCTCCTCCAGGTGGACCACGTCGGCCCAGTCCACAGCCTGTTTAATCACCTTACGCTTGGGTTTAGCGAAGGCGTAACCCTGGGCTGAGATGATAGCGTCAGCCAGCGGAAATCGCCTAGCGGGCAAGGCGAATTCCGGGGCGGTGAAATCGCAGGCCTGGGCCTGCTCAGCGCTGCCGGAGCTGAGCACTCGCACATCATGACCGCGTTCGCGTAGCAGGGTGATGGTGCGCCGCGCAGAGGCGGACAGGCCATTGCCACGGGTGTAGAGGTTGTTGATAACAAACAGAAGCTTCAGCGGTTCGGTCCGTTCCATGGGCTAAGTGTGACACGCAACCCTTAAAACTAGCCGAGACTTGTAAAACCGTGCTGAACTAGTCCAACACAACTACATTTTTGCCCGGTTTGGCGCGGTTTGCCCTAGCTGTGCGGCTTGCCTCACCTTACACAACTTGCCGGGTTTGGAGCTGCTCGCCCCATCTGGCACAGCTTGCTGGGTTTGGCGCGGCTCACCCTGCCTGGCATGGTTTGTCCCACCCAGCATCGGCCCGCCTTACCCACTTCCCTACCTACGACCAAGAATTGACTTCAAGCCCAGGTCAAAGCAGTGATAGTGTGCGATTAACGTATTTTCACCGAAAGGAACAGAGAAAATGAAGCTGTCTGCACGCAACCAGTTCCCCGGCAAGGTTGTTGAGGTAACCGAGGGGGCCGTTAATGGTATCGTAAAGATTGAAATCGCCCCTGGCCTGGTAATTTCTTCTTCCATCACCAACGCCGCCATTGAGGAGCTAGGCCTGAAGGTTGGCGCCGAGGCCGTGGCGGTTATCAAGGCTTCCAACGTGATTGTTGGCGTCGAGGACTGACCCGCGCCGGCTACTTTGCCGCTTTGTGCCTAGTTCCAGGCCTGCACTCGTTAACGACGACGCTGCAGCACCTGGCCTAGGCGCTTAGTTTTTGTGCTGCTTTGCCACCAGCTTTTTTGGACACCAAGTTTTCGGCGCCAAGTTTGTGACGCCTTGCCATCAATGACGACGGACAGTCCATCTACCAAATGAAGCGCCGACTACAGCAACTACACTAAGCGCAGCCGCAGCGGTTAGACACTGCGAGGAAGAAGTTTTTCCAGCTGCGGGTTGTTTTTTCGGTGAGGCAACCAGTTCCTGTACGTTAGCAGGTGACATGGCTTCTGAGGTTGTTTCAGCAGGCAAGTCTTTATCGCCCGAAACTGCTGGCAAATCAAGGCTACCAACCCCCTCTATAGCTACATCGCTATGACCAAGTAACTTTTGTACGCCAGGAGCTAAGGTTGAAATCATAAAGCTGAACATAAATGTCATGCCCAAAGCCGCAGCACACGATATAGTGAGTTCAGTAAAAATAACTGAAGTATCAAGATTGATGTCAGCATTTTTTAACAAATAACATTCTTTACTATTGCTACACGCAGCCAGTGAGCTATAAGATCCTGCAAGGCCGGGAGACAATATTCCAATTAGCCCTAAAATAGCCCCAACAATCTTCCTACCTGACCTCCACATAACTTCATCACCAATAGAAATCAACAGAGCACCTAAGCCTAGCGACGATAATATATAGACAAAATATGAGTCATACAAAGAAAGCACTACGTCAGGATTAGCATTAACAAAATAGGCTTTAGGCTTCACGGGAAATAATGCATAAACAGTAATGTACATCATTCCAAAGACCCAAAGGGGACGCAATTGATGCAAGACCACATCGCGTTTCGAATGACGAAGCACCGCAAGCTTAACCAGCATACTTACCATAATTGCCGGCAATACAAGCAACCAAAACAAACTTCCTAAAACTTGGTAGCGTGCCCCTAAATTACTAACACAAAACAGTGCAAATAAATATGCAGTCATGGCGAGGCCTACACCTAAGGCTAACCGGTGAGAACTCGAAAACTTACTACGTTTTACAACAGAAGCCACCGCACTATATTAGCAACATATGAGATGCATACCACTCTACAGCCTGGTTACATCAGATCACCGGTAAGCTATGCAAATCGCTAAATCCTTAGCTTCACTTACTGCCTGCTGCTGGGAGCGCTTGCAGCCACCAAAACTGGGTTGAGCCCAACCCAGCGAACCGCCAGCTGCATGAGCACGTCACTGGCTTGCATCGCTTCAGCATAGTTAGTGGCAACTGCGCGGGTTTTCAGGCAGCCAAGGGCCTGACCCAGCCGGGCGACGTCGTCGTCAGCTAAAGCCACCTGAGAGGTGACAATCCGCCCAAACCGCTTGGCCAGGGCAGTAAAACCGCGATCCCAATTGATGCCACCATTGTCGTAAAGCTCGTGGGAAATGCAGCCCGCAATACGGACAACCTCGCCTTGCAAAGACCGCGCACGCCCAGAGCTAGGCACAAGCAAATCCCACAGCTGCCGGAACTGATCTTCAACCTTAAGTGAGCAGTCAATTTCGACTCGCTGCCCCGCCTGCAGGGCTTGGTGTGGCACGGCCTGCTCAACCCCGAAAATTTCGCACAGCTGGGCCAGCGCCTCCACGTTTGCCTCAAAAACTGCCGGGTCTGCGTTGTGCCCATGGGTGATTAGCCGGCAGCGCTGGTCATCCATGCCTCGCAGCGAGTCCTGTTCTTTCCCGCCAGGGCGCGCCCCATGTGCCAGCAGCACTCGGATCACTTCTAGCAGCTTGCGTGCGTCAAATAGACGCCGTCCAGCTAACGCATATTCGGTGAGCGTGTAGTTGCCGTACAGCCCAGAGTTCGCCTGGGCGTGCACATCTGCACCCAATTTGATCAGCTGCTCTATGTCGTCGCTGACCAGGCGCTCCACAGCTCCAAACAGTGCGGTGCGATCTGCATAGTCGCGAGCGTTAATGTCGCCGCCGCGCGAAATCAGGAACGGCACCTGCTCACTATGACCGCCGCGCACGCGCCAGTGGATGGGGGTGCACTGGTAGCGGTCTAGGCTGTTGATATCTTCGCCGCGCTTCAGGAAAAACTCTGTTATTTCCTGGCTGGCAGGAAAATGCATGAGCTGAGGCTTGTATGCGTCCGTGCGCAGATAGGCCCCCACCTGGCAGTTTTTGACGGCCCGCGCTACCGCCTCGACATCGCCCGAGTCGATGATCTGCTCAATGTCTTCCGGCAGGGTTTTCCGCATCCGCACGCCCACATTCGCTCCTTCTTTGGCTGCTTGGCTCAGTTTAGCGTGGCCAGCTTTTTCGACCTGCGAGCTGCCAGATCAATTACCTGCCCGTCCTCATAAACAGCAGAGTTATCAGGCAGGCCAATCCAGGCAGAAATAAGCGCCCTGGGCACACCCGTGGCTTCTGCGATTTGTCTGGGCGAAAAACCAGGCCAAGCGCGCGCTGCCGCCTGCCCAAAGAGCGTAGGGCGTTCCACAGAAACCTCAACGGGGTCCTGATATCGCCAGCCGCGCGCATTGATCTGCCCGTATAGGCTTTTTGCTCGCATCTCAGAGATTAAATGAAGTCGCTGAGCACGCGTAACAATTGCCATTAACGAGGTACCAAAGCGGGCTTTGACTCGTAATAAATCTGGCAGCGTAGAGCGCTCATTTACGCTTTCACGCATAGGCGCCTCCGGTAAAAGGAGAGCCCCAGCAAACTCGAAGGCCCTGCGTTCCTGCGGGGAGCGAGAAGTTGGAGGGTTCTTTAGATCATTGTCATAGAGCAGATGCGCTAATTCGTGCGCAATGGTCATGCGCTGCACGTCGCCACGCTTGGGTGCCAAAGTGGCAATTACAGGCCGATCCTCACTAGCAGAAGGGCGAGAAATTCCAGCCATATCTGTTCCATATGAGCGTTGTGGATCCAAATTAGCCACAACAGCTATCCCCATACGTTCAACCATACGGGTCACTGAAGGTACAGGGTCATCAGCGCGCAAACCTGCCACTTCACGCAGCATTACAGCGCTATCTTCAACATCCAGTTCATGCACATCCGGAGGCGTGAATGGGTAGTAGCCAGATTTTTGTGAGCCCTCACGCCACAGATCATTAGCTAATTGGCTGAGCACACCAACCCTACGTTCCTCAACAGAGCGCGTTGTTGACTTCTTACGGAAGGTCACCGCAGCGCGGTCTGAGTCACGTGTAGGGCGGGCGAAAAATGAGCGAGGCACGCCAAACTCTAGAGCTAAGCGATTAACTAACTCTGCAGACAGCGGGTTCACTCCGTTAATTAGCTTTGAAACGGCCCCTTGTGACATTCCTAGGCGCGCTGCCGCCTCGGTCTGTGTGATCCCCTCTAGATGCAACAGGGCCTCTAAACGAGCACCATAAAGTTCAGCTGGCCGTGTCACTGTCCTCATTTGCCTCAACATCGATTTGAGCGAAGAAGTTTTGTTTCATCTTCGTTCCTTTTTTGGCTGCTTGGCTCAGTTTAGCGCGGCCTTGATTTTCTTCCTGACGACGCCGCTAACGCTGCTAGGGTTGAAGGTCTACAGCGGCCTAAGCGCCGAGACACTCTATCTAGCAAAGGAATGAATCATGCTGGTAGTCACCACCCCAACCATCGAAGGTATGCCGGTTAAGCAGTACATCGGGATGGTTTCTGGCGAGACCATTGCGGGCGTGAACATGTTTAAGGATTTTGCCGCTGGCCTGTCCAACATGTTTGGTGGCCGGGCAAGCAGCTACGAAAACGAAATCGCCAATGCCTCACGCACCGCAGTTAACGAGATGTGCGTGCGGGCGCAGTCGATGGGCGCAAACGCCGTCGTCGGCGTGCACGTAGATTACTTCACGGCAGGGGCAGACAACGGCATGCTGGCCGCAATCGCAACCGGCACCGCCGTCGTCCTATAAAAACTGTACGTAACTGCCCCCCAAGCAGCCCGCAAGTTTGCAGGCAAAACAGACGTGAGTAAAGCAGTTCTATGGGCAAAAGCAGATCTGTGGACAAAAGCAGGCTACCTGGCTAGCCGAACTGATAGCATACAAATATGTGGGCTGTATTACCTATCATCCTGGCGCTAGCTGGGCTAGCCGCTCTCCTCTATTTTGGGATGGGAAGCTACAAGGCCATCATGTGGTGGCTGCTGCTCTCGCCTGACTACTTGCTGTTCTTGGGCCTCACCTGGGTTTACACCCTTGATTACCTGTCTTGGCAGGGCATGGCCAAGCTTGGACAGTACGCTTGGACGATTGACGCGATGCTGCTGGTAGGGGTTGTCTATTTCATCCTCAACTCGGTTTTGTATGGCAAATCCACCCGCCTGTACAAGATTGTCAGCGCCCTGGTGATCTTGGCGTGCAGCCTGTACATCATGCTGGTGCCGGTTACGGACTTCGTTCAGGGAATCGGCCCCAAGCCAGCCAATAACCTTTCAACCAGCCAGATGGTTTACATCGGTATCGCCGTAGTTATCGCCGCAGTCACTTGGTTCATGCGCCAGTCCACCATGGCTAAGCTTGACCTCACTTTGCAGGACAAAGCGGCCTCCTAGGCCCTGCAGGGTGGCCCCTGCGATACTGATTAGTGAGAGGCATTACTCACAAATTAACGACTAAAAACCTAAATTTAAAACCGCGTGAACTGCTAACATAAATACATGATTTATGTCACATTCCCCGTGTTAATTACACTGGTAGGCCTTGGTTTTGTCTATTGGTATTTCAAGACGTTATTTCTGTGGATAATGCTTTCTCCTGACTACCTAGTTATCGTCGGTGGAGCTGGTGCCTTCACTGTCGACCACACCGAGTGGCTAACCTCTTCACTAGGCGGCAGGATTGCCTGGGCAATTATGGCAATGATGGTTGTTTGGGCTGTCTACTTCACCTTAAACTCAGCTTTGTATATTGTCTCCACGCGTATATATAGGATTGTCAGCTTGGTGCTTATTGTCGGCTGCAGCCTGTACATCATGCTTAGCCTGGTTTTGCGCCTTATGGAAAAAGTCGGCCCGCAGCTGGCCAACGATTCTGCAACCAACCACATGATCTATGTATGCATCGCTGTTGTCATCGCCTTGGCTGCCTGGTTCAGGCGTCAGTCCATCATGTCTAGGTTAGACGAGGACGACAAACTAACAATTAGCCGCAATAGGAGCTAGAGAGTTTAGGGCTCTAACGCAGACTAGGACGCCGTCTCCACGAGCTGGGGGCGGCGCCGTCGTGTCTAGACGTAGTCGACGTCGTCGCCCCCGTTTGCCCGAAAAGTTCCTAGAGGCACTCACCCCCAAGCCAACACAGGCCTTGACCCAGCAGCCTGGCACTGTACCTTAGCGCAGGCAGGTGCACCTTACCGCAGGCAGGTGTGCCGATCGATTGAGCGAGTCGCCCACACCGCCATGACCAGCGCAAACAGTGGGATTAGCACGTAGGCACCCAGGCCAAATACCGTGGGGGCAGCGCCAGTTTCGAGCGTGGCCTGGTAGGAGGACCACATGATTTCGCTGCTCAGGCGACCAGAGAAGGTCATAGACAGCGGCAGAAAGAACGTGCCCACCCCGCTGAATACCTGATTGACCAGGTAAACCCCCACAAAACCAATAAGTGGCGCCGCGAAACCCATGTGGTTAAAGCGCCCCTGGGCCCCAATGGTCATAACCGCGCAGCATTGCACCGCCCAGCAGAAGCAGGAAAACAGCTGGGCCGCCACCAAAGCCAGCAGCACCGACGTAGAGAAAGGCGCTAGCGCGCTGCGAATCGGGGCGGTATACTGCGATAGGCTAAGCCCCTGCGTCCAGGCAGATGTGGCGGCCACGGCCACCAACCCACCCACCATGAAAGGCAAAGCGGCCAGGCAGGCCAGGGCCATGCGGGTAATTTTTGCCCAGAAAATCTGTGCGCCACTGGCAGGCAGGCTCATGGTGAAGTAGCCGCGCTGGCCGTAGAGGGTTTTCCAGTAGTCAACCAGCCCCATAATCGCCATCACCACGGGCATCGCGATACAAAGCGCATAGGCCAGTATCTCAGTGGTGGTGCTCAGGCCAGGAATATCCAGGGCTCGCACGCCGATCGATGCGGCCGCCACCGCTACCAGGGCGGCCAGGATGCGCACGTCGCTGCGAAGTTGGGCGCGGATTTCGTATGTCAGCAGTTGTTTGTACATCAGCGGTACTCCTTTCGGAAAATGGCGTCGAGGCTGTCTGCGTGGGCGGCGCGCAGGTCATCGGCGTCGCCCTGGAGCAGAATGCGGCCTTCCTTCACGAACAGGGCGTAGTCAACGAAATGTTCAATGTCTGAGATCAGGTGGGTGGAGACGATCAGCAGTGACTGGGGGTCGAATTCGCGCAGGATACCTTTCAGGATCACGTCGCGCGTGGCCGGATCGACGCCGCTGATGGGTTCATCTAGCAAAAACACTCGGGCACGGCGTGACATAACCAGGCTGATCTGCAGCTTCTCCCCCATGCCCTTGCTCATTTCACTAAGCGGGCGGTTAGTGGGCAGGTCGAAGAAATCCACCATGGAGGCGGCTTTTTCGGCGTCAAAGTCCGCAAAGAAACGCTTGTAGACGCTGATGGCCTGCTTGGCGTCCCAGGCGGGGTTGAGGAAGTCCGCGTCGGGCAGGTAGGAGACGATCTTTTTGGTTGCTACCCCGGGGGCGTGGCCGTCAATGGCGACGACGCCGCTGTAGTCGGCTAGGACGCCGGCCAGGATTTTTAGCAGCGTGGTTTTGCCGCAGCCGTTTGGGCCCATCAAACCCACGATGTGTCCGGCGGGCAGATCCAGGCTGAAATCGTGCAGGGCGGTGGTGGTGCGGTAGCGTTTGGTCAGGTTTTCCACATGGACTAAAGCGTTTGCGGGCATGTGGCCGGGGCTTGCTGCTGCGGTGCTGGGGCTTGCGGGGGCGGCACCTGCACTTGCGGCTTGGGCGTCCACCGCCGGCGCCGGGCTGGGCCCCGCTTGAGGTGAGCTGGTCCCTGGCGCGGTGGAGGGAGGTTTTGCGGTCATTTTTGTCTCTCCTGGACTTAAGTATCCGCGTCCCAACGCTCATCTATGAGGCTGTGGGCCTGTTCCCATTCCACGCCAAGTGCGCGGCAGGCGCTGATGTAGGCGTCTACCGCGGCTTGGGCGTTGGCTTTACGTAGGGCGTGCAGGGCGACGTCGTTAGTGGCGACGAAGCGGCCGGCGGTCCGTTTGGGGACGGTGAGACCTTCCTCGTCGAGGGCGGCGAGGGCACGCTGAACGGTGTTGGGGTTGGTGGAGGCCTCGATGGCGAGGTCGCGGACTGAAGGAATCTTTTGGCCGGGTTTCCACGTGCCGTCAGTGATGCGGGCGCGGAAAATCTCGGCCAATTGGATCCAGATGGGGCGGGTGTCATCGATGCGCATCGATGCGTCCCTCCTGCCTTACTGTATTAATACACTAATACAGTAAGACTGCCGCCCAACTGTGTCAACCCCTTAATACAGTTGCCCGGTTTGGCGTGCTGGCAGCAACTTCAAGCCCGCACCTAGCGCCCAGACATGAGTGCATGGCACATAACTGCACACCCCACCACGAAGAAGCCGAAATAGAACGGGAAAATAGACCAGGATAACCAAACCTTTGGGTCAAGAAAAACCCATTTTTTGATTACTTCACCAGATTTTTTCCAGAAAGATTTCTCTTCGCAAACAAGTTCAGTATCTTCCGCGAGGTTTAAATCTGCATTTACAGAGAATGTAGATTTATCTATACAGCATGGATTAAGGGAGAACAATGGGATTTCTTTTGTTCCCTCAATAACAGCATTATAGAGCCTCCGGTAGGCTTGTTCTTGCCGCAGATAGTTGGCATCGATATAGCCAAAAAGGAGGACCGCAGCAATACCCAGAAGTGAGACACTTACGGATTTCTGAGTCAAAGCATAGCCATAGGCGGCAACCACAACCGGCAACAGTAAGCTCTTAGTTTGAACTGACGATTGTGCCATGCGAGCGACAATTGCTTGAATGAACTCAAGGTGCTTTAAGTACGCGGAGTCGTTAGCATTTTTGTGCCCCGACATTTTATTCTTAGACATAACTAAAGCTCCTCGTAGCGCAAAGAATAGTGCGAATAAACTGAAATATTGATTTCACCCACTACTAGTTCTTTCATGGGTATAGCCCAACCCCATGCAAAGGTCTAGCTACTGTCAACTATTCCACCTCAGCATCAGGGCCGAGGGGCGGAAGAGGGCCGTCAATCTCTACAGGAAGAAGCTCGCTTGTTCTCCAGAAGTCACATCCCAGATACGAATCTTATTCTTCCGATATTTAACGAGAATACGCCTGCCATCAGGCGACCACGCAACCGACCCAACCCCACGGCCGCATTCCAGGCTAAACAGGCCCTCCCTAGTAACAGCATCCCAAACCCGAACACCACCATCAGAAGCAGAAGCAATACGCCTGCCATCAGGCGACCACGCAACCGACTTAACCATATAATCGCATTCAAGGGTAAGCAGTTCTTTTCCAGTAACAGCATCCCAAACCCGAGCACGACCATCAGAAGCGGCAGCAATACGCCTGCCATCAGGCGACCACGCAACCGACCAAGACCCATATCTGCATTTGAGGCTAAGCAGTTCTACTCCAGTAACAGCATCCAAAACCCGAACATCACCAACACCATAACCGGCGGCTATACGCCTGCTATCAGGCGACCACGCAACCGACTCAACCAAATGACCGTATCCCAGGCTAAGCAGTTCCTTTCCAGTAACAGCATCCCAAACCCGAACATCACCAAAAGAACCGGTAGCAATACGGCTGCCATCAGGCGACCACGCAACCGACCAAACCAGGCGGCTGCGTTTGAGGCTAAGCAGTTCTACTCCAGTAACAGCATCCAAAACCCGAACACCATCATCAGCACCGGTAGCAATACGGCTGCCATCAGGCGACCACGCAACCGACTCAACCTGACTGCCATGTTCTAGGCTAAGCAGTTTCTCCCCAGTAACAGCATCCCAAACCCGAACACCATCATCAGCACCGGTAGCAATACGTTTGCCATCAGGCGACCACGCAACTGCAGTCACATAATCGACGCGACCACTAAAAATTTGGATCTCAGGGAAAATCTTAAGTTCAGATCGGTCTAATAATGGCGCTACAAGCACACCAGATGCCAACACTTCTGAAGATAGTTTAGGCGATGGGTCATTCATATGAATAAGTTCGCGCTCAATCACATTAAGCACCCTGTTTGCAAACTCTTGCTCAGTCTTTTCTTTCCCTTTTACTTTGCTAAACGAATCCCCTTCGACAACATCAATCGCCATAAAAGGATCGACTGCTACAGATTTATTAACATCCTCAAGCATCACAATGATGGGATGCTCGTGCCTGGCATACACTCGTTGGGACTCAATTTTATTATTCCGATAGTTATAACTAAAAAGGACAATAACCAGATCCGCACTCTCAACCCTCTCGTCAAGAGTTTCGCCAATACGCTCGCCTACCGCAACATCATTGGTTTTGAAAAATTTGGCGTTATAGCGGCCCGTTAATCCACCCTTAATTGTGCGCTCCAATACTTTAACACACGTTTTTACTAACCTTCTATCATCTTCATGAAAACTGATGTAAATATTTAAGTCAGGAAGCTCCTGCTCCATTTTAATACACCCTTCCAGCCAGCCTCAAAAACAAGCGCTACTTTCATAACCCATATAGGAAATAGAGAACAATAACCGATTTATCGATACCCTATTTTGTTCTCAACTCGCGCCACGACAGCTTCCCTAAAACCTTCAACAAACTTTTCTTTAGAATAATCGCTTTTACGGCTAATATAAGAAGATTTACCGGAGATGCCTCGATAAATTTGACGCTTATCAATCTGATGAAACTCTATTGAGCCATCAAGAGACACATCTTTTATCATTACTGGTAACGTCTTCTTGAGGGGCGCTTCACCCACGCCAGGAATCTCGTATTTCCGTATAAAATCGGACGTAACGAAGGAGTAACTGATGAGCTGAACAATATAGTCAGACTTACCCAGCATTTCCATAATTGTAGGCTGCCATTCTTCGCCGGGAAGGATAAAAGTGTCTTCCCACCAAGTAAACTTATAAGCTTGCACCGCTTCTAATCTTGGCTTAAGGAGCTTAAGAAAAGAGTTCTTTAACTTCTCATCATCACGTGACCACGAAAGGAAAAGTTTAATTTCTGACATGCCGCCCCTCGCTTCCATTGGGAGAATAACTGCTATGAAGAGTTTAGGTAGACTATATCATGCATGTAGCTACAATCGCAGGATGGCCTAAAGTCAGACTCAGCTCTCAAACCCAAGCACGTAAGCGCCCTGTATGGCCCTACCCAGATAAGCTATCCTTCCTTGAGTCATTTGTTGACAGCCACAGTACGGACACTCCATAAGAACCACAATTGAATCTTTTCAATCCATCAATGCCCGACCAATCGATCCCGCAACTATCTGCGCTAAGCGCACCGGCACAGCATTGCCTAGCTGTCGCATCGCCTCAGACCAGGGGCCACTGAAACGATAACCGTCTGGAAAAGTCTGCAACCGCGCCGCCTCACGCACAGAAAAATACCGTACCGACCCATCTACCCTGCGAAGCATATTCTCTCCCCCGGGCACACCATGCACACCTGCTTTAAGAGCTTTAGCAGGTGAATCAATAAAAGAACCAGTATGTCCCGGATAGACTCGGGCCCCTGGTTGAAGCACATGGTCAAAGAAAAGCGCAGAAGCCTCCATGGTTGGCTCAGGCAAACCAACCAAAGCGTCACGAACAGTCAGCCAAGGCAGCAGCTGCGGATCTCCACTGTTTCTGACCTCAATTTTCTGCTGTGATTTTGGGACACGATAACTATCCCAGTATTCTCCCGATTCCTGAATTGCACGCAATGCAGCACCCGAGTGAGTAGGTAACGGAAAAGACCACTCGGCGTCGACGTCGCGCCTAAAGCCCACAAAAAATACTCGCCACCGCTGCTGGGGCACTCCATAATCGGCAGCATTCACTAGCTGAGTAACCACGTTGTATTGCAGATCTGTGTGCGCTGAAGTGTGTTCAGCCTGGAGGCGCCCATAGTGATCTGCCCAAGATTCACCCTGACGAGGTGTGATATCAGGGTGGGCCAGTCGAAGCTGGATATAAGAAAAATAGTTAGTGAAAGCTGCGCGGGTAAGACCTCGAACATTTTCAATCATGAAAGCGCGCGGCTGAAGCTGACGAATCACCTCAGCAGTAGCTGGAAACATGTCACGGGGATCTTCAGCCGCCATAGCTTTGCCACCCAACGAAAACGGTTGGCAGGGGGGACCACCACTTACCAGGTCCACTCCGGGCGCCACCCCACTCCAATCAATATCACGCACATCACCTTCACAAACCTTCACCTGAGTAAAAGCCTGTTTGGAATCGTTGGCAGCATAGTTGGCACGCAGTGTCTGGCATGAGCGCGCATCCCATTCAGCAACAAGCTCCGTTGAAAAGCCAGCCAGATGGGTACCAAGGGCAAGCCCGCCCCCGCCCGCAAAAAGCTCAACACTACGCATGGCCTAAATTATGCCGCGCTCAAGCCCAGTACCTCAGCCCACCCCTCCATAGCTTGCTGTTTTAGTAACTTCCTCCTATTTTCCAGCAAATGACTCCTTATACTTCTTAAGAAAACTGAAGCTTTTAAACAGCCGCACAAGAAAAACCACAATAACAATGCTCGCAAAACCAGCAATCCAGAATTGTTTAATGGCTCTTCATAATTGGGGGTGTAGTTGGGGTCTGAATCCGCCGGTTTCGAGGAGGCAGCGGGTGAGGTTACGGAACCCAAGTGCGGAGCCGCGTAGGTGTTCGAGGCGCCCGTTGATGGCTTCGGTAGGGCCTCCTGTGGTGTGGGGTGGTCGAAATAGGCCAGGATGTCCCCGGCTCGGCGTTTGAGTGTCCTGCCCAGTGTCATGAGCTCTCTCAGGCCCCTCGGTACGCGCGTACAGGTCAGTGTATTAATTTCGGCTTCCATCATGGCCTTACCCACGCGTGTGTCGGGCGCGCGGTAGGCATCAATGATGTTCTGGTAGGCGCTCCAAGTGACCTCGAGTGCGACGTGCTCCTGACTGGCAAACAGGTCGAGTAGTTGGTGCTGCTGGCGTGGCGTGAGCAGGCAAGATCTGGTGCGCAAGCATCCTGCGAGCCTTGTACAGGGGATCCGTGGCCCGCCCACGCCGGTGGTGGAGTTCTTGCTGAATGCGTCTGCGGCACTCATCCAAGGCATTGCCGGCCAGGTGCACGACGTGGAAGGGATCCATGACTGCCCTTGCATCGGGGAGTTCTTCGGCGGCGGCGCTCTTAAACCCGGTGAATCCATCCATCGCGACGATCTCGATGCGCTCGCGCCAAGTGTTATCGGGGCGGGAGGCCAGCCAGGTTTTGAAGACCTTTTTGGAGCGCCCTGGGTACCATGTCCAAGAGCCGGGAGGGATCGCGACGGTCTCGTACGGGAGTCACGTCCAAGATGACGGTGATGTATTTGTCGCCGTCGGGGGTGTGGCGCCACACGTGAGCACACGTCTCGCACCGGTAGCGGCGTACGCTCACGCGCAAGATCGTGGGGCGCCACTCGCAGGGTACGTGCGCCAAGCGCCTGAGCACCGTGTCACGACAGATGCCCTGGCGCCCGCAGCGTCGACACCACCGGTCCCCTCACCAGTAATGCGGCAAGCCAACACTGCATGGTCTGGCTCAATGCGCTGGCCCGTCACCTCCAACCCCAGGTCATCCAGGCGCGTGAACGCGCTCAGGTCAGGGCGATCAAAGATAGTATTGGGCATGTCGAGGTCTTTCGGATGGACGGTGTCGGAACCTCCATCAATCGGAAGACCTCGACCCCTACCCGGCCACGACACGCCCAACCCCGCCCACAACA
>ERZ772770.10-NODE-10-length-47520-cov-6.26982_pt1 | contig 47520 bp, 43 predicted proteins | sample MGYA00511361_ERZ772770 | MGnify/ENA primary metagenome ERZ772770 (study PRJEB29015, sample SAMEA2738026) | human oral metagenome | biome: human oral; feature: human-associated habitat; material: saliva | place: China | collected 2251 ... | reverse complement strand
GTTGAAACTACCTTCGGTCTGCAGGGTGCCGATGAGTCGTCGGGGAATACCGACGGGCTCAGCGACTGCTTCCACGGCGACGGGGTCGGGCGGGGAGACCGCAGCGCCGACGGCAAGGGCGACGGCGACGGTCATGCCGGGGACCCACCACATGGCTGCGCCGGCAATTGCCAGGGCGGAGACGGTGGTGAGTAGCACCGAGTAGAGCAGTACGGATTTCCAGCGGCGGCGCAGGGTGCCCCAGGAGAATTTAATGCCGATAGCCCACAGTAGCGGCGGAAGGAAGATCGGCAGGATGATGTCGCTATCGATGGTGAGGTCCGGTCGGTTGGGGATGAAAAGCGCGGCGGCACCGAGCAGAGTCATCATGACCGGCCAGGGGAGGTTGAGTCGATCACCGACGCTGACCATGAACACGGTCGCAATCAGGATCATGACGATAACGGAGAGGTAAAGCATTAGTCCGGTGTTGTTCCTTTCGTGCGGCCACGATTAGTCGGCTACGTCTTTCTACTCTACCGGAGTGGCGCATACCGCTTTCGGGATGTGGGGGGTCTGTAGCGTTTATTCTGGTGTTGTTTACCTCTAAGCCTAATGCGTTTTATGGAATATAAAGTTTTCCCCTGAATATCCTTGCTTCTCAGCAGGTTATTCAGGGGAAAATTCTATATTTGGAATATAAGGTTTGAGGTGGTTACCTTGAGCGGGCTACTTGGAGCCACAACCACCAGCACCACAGCCGCAACCACCTGCGGGAGCTTCCTCCACGACCGGCTCGGGTTCGTCATGGCCGCCACAGCAGCCACCCTTTTCTTCCTTCGGTTCGTCGTGGCCACCGCAGCAACCGCCGCCGCCGTGGGAGTGGCCGTGAGACTCAGCCGGAGCTTCAGCGGAGGAGCCGCAGCCGCCCGAGCCGCAACCGCAACCACCGGCGGAAGGTGCCGGCTCGTCGTGGCTACCGCAGCCACCCGAACCGCAGCCGCAGCCACCACCATCGACCGAGCCGCAGGCGGAGCCGCGCGCATCGCGGTGACCCATGAGGTCCACGCCGAGGTCGGAGAGGTAGCGCAGGTATCCCGCGAGGGCGTCGCGTCCACCGGTGCCGGAGATGACGATGCCGCCGTGGCGCAGAGCCTTGAGCACCTCGTTGACCATGGGCCACTGCTCAATGTCGTCGGTAATGGTGATAGCGCTAACCACGTGCATTGCGAGGGAGGTCAGCGAGCGCAGGGACTGTTCGTAGCCTTCGGGCAGGTGAATGACCTTGGCGGGTGCTGCCAGGCGCAGGATGGACAGTACGCGCATGAGCATCATGGGCACTGCATTTTCGGGCAGCAGTACGGTCACGCCGATTGCGGAGGATTCTGCAATACGTTCGATGGTTGCCGCGAGTTCTTCGGAGTCGATGTCTCGGGAGATGTCCAGCACCTCGTAGGAGTCCACGGCGATGGAACGGGTACCGAGGGCGTCGGCGAGCGCTTCATCCTTGGTGTGGATCGCAATCATGTTGCGGAATTCGTTGCGGCGCACAACGGAGGCTGCCTCGATAAGGGCGAAGTCCTGTCCTTCACCGTCCACGAGGAGGGTGTGGATTTCTTCGCGGTTGAGGCCTTCACCTGCGGTGGCGCGCTCGATTAGTTCAGAAAATGCGTTGCTCATACCGAATATTAAACACCCCCTTTTGCCCTGTGCGCCCGCGAGGTTTGCCTGTCTTGGCTGTTTTGAGCGGTTTAAGACGTGATTTTATGCCGAGAGCGTGGGCGACCGCCTATTTCTGTGTGTGCTGGAGCGTTTTTTGGGGTAAAACTGCCCGTGAAACGCGAAGCGTTCGCTCCGGGTGAGTGAGAATCAACATTGGTTTTTGGGTTTGTTCCGCGTATTTGTGGGGTTTTTGTTTGCCACAGGGTGCATCTTGCTCACTTCACAGTTTTGAACACCCTAAAATGAAAGGGTGGTACTTTCCCGTGAAAAGATTCTAGATACCGCCTACGAGGTCTTGGCGACCTACGGTTTGGCGGACCTTTCCATGCGCCGACTTGCTCAGGAGCTTCACGTGGCTCCCGGCGCCCTGTACTACCACGTGAAGAATAAGCAGCAGCTTCTGATTCTGTTGGCGGATTACATTCTGGCTCGTGCCCCGAAGTCGATGTCTGAGGAGGCTGAGGCAAATCCGGAGGCTATTCGTGCTTCGATGATTCGCCGCGGTGATCTTTTGTTCTCTCTGCTGTACCCGATTCGTGAGTGCCCTGAGGTGGTGCGTTTGAGCTTGACTCTGCACCCGCGTGAGCTAAAGCCTGTGGTAGCGATGGCTCATGAGTTCCAGGCGCTTGGTTTGGGTCATGCGGAGGCGCTACGTCGTGCTCGTTTGTTGACTCATATTGCGTTGAGCCTGGTGGAGGAGTATCAGACTCTACCGCTGATTTCTCCGCAGGAGGCTGTGGCGAGTGGCGATGTTCCTCTGATTGAGAATGCGTTTAACCGTTACCGTCAGGATCTGCTGTCTGCGATTGATTCGATGATGGTGGTGCAGGAGCCCTATACGCAGGATGCGTAATCGCTTGGCCCTTCTTTTGGTTTATTAATTGTGTATGGTGCCCCGTGCCCCCCTCGTGGGGGTGCGGGGCTTTTGCGTGCGTGGCCGCCCTGTCGCGCGCCGACACCGGTGCGGTTTGGCGGCTGAGTCGATGTTCGCTGGTTTTCTGCTTTAGTCTAGAGGTGACACGTGCTTGTATCCGGGGTGTATCGGGTGCGGGTGGGGTGTCGTTGATGTCTTAGTGCCCTGTTGGGCTTTATCAGAGGTGTTCCATGTCGATGACCGCTACCGCCCAGTGGGCGGCTCTTCCGGACCATAGTGCGGAGATTGCCCGCGTTCGTGAGGAGTTTATTACTGCGTATGGTTATGAGCCGGATGGTGTGTGGTCGGCACCTGGGCGTCTGAATCTTTTGGGCGAGTACATTGATTTTTTGGGTGGCTCGTGCCTGCCGATGCCGCTGCCGTACCGCACCTATGTTGCGGGTGCGTTGCGTCGTGATGGTGTGTTGCGTGCTTCGTCGTTGCAGATGCCCGGCGATGAGCGCACGGTTGTGATTCGTGATATTCAGCCGGGTCATTTGAAGGGCTGGTTCACCTATGTGGCGGGTGTTGCGTGGGCAATGAATCAGGAGGGTGGCAGGGATATTATGCTGCCCAATGAGTTTGGCGCTGACCTGCTGATTAATTCTCGTGTTCCGGTGGGTGGCGGTTTGTCGTCTTCGGCGGCTTTGGAGTGTTCTACGGCGTTGGCGCTGTTGGAGCTTTCGTGTCCGGTGCGTAAGGATTGCCCGGATGCGGATGCTACCCCGGCTGATAGTGATGCGTTGCGTGCGCGTCTGGCTCAGGTGTGTATTACGGCTGAGAATAAGGTGGCTGGCGCGCAGACGGGTGGTCTGGATCAGACGGCGTCGTTGCGTTCGCATCCGGAGCAGGCGCTGGTGGTTGATTTCCGTGATTTTTCGATTGAGCCGGTTGCGGTGGATATTGCTCAGCACGGCCTGAGTTTTTTGGTGATTGATACGAACACTCCGCATGAGCTGACGGATGGCGGTTTTGCGGCTCGTCGTGCGGCGTCTGAGGCGTGCGCTGAGGCTTTGGGTCTGCGTTTTTTGCGTGATGCTTTGCCGGAGGATTTGTCCTGTGCGGGTATGGATGCGCGCGCGGCGAAGGCGTGGCGTGCTGATTTAGTGGATTCTTCGGTGAATCGTGCTCTGGACGCTCTGGAAGATGCGGGCCGTCCGTGTTCGTTCCCGCGCGGTTGGGTGCGTCATGCGTTCCACGATATGACTCTGGTGGGTCGTGCGAGCTATCTGCTGCAGCATGCTGATGAGCTTGGTTTCGCGGCGTTTGAGGAGGCGGGCCGTATTTTCACGGAGTCGTTTGTGTCGATGCGAGATGAGTTGCGTGTTTCTCGCCCTGAGATTGATGATGCGGTGCAGGTGTGCCTGGATCAGGGTGCGCTGGGTGCCCGTATTGTGGGTGGCGGTTTTGGTGGCGCGGTGATGGCTCTGATTCCGACCTCTCAGCTGGAGGCTGCCGCGGACGCGGTGGCGACTGCGTATGCTGTGCGCGGCTACGCGGCACCTCGTTTTTTGCCGATGGTTGCTGGTTTTGCGGCGTCTCATGATTGGGCTGCGGGCGCTGACCCTACGGATATTCCGGTGTTTTAGGGTTGGGCGCTGAGGTTTGTTATAAACCGTCCATAAATCGTCGGGTGTCATACTGAAAATCGTCGGAGTGTCATAGGGGGCGTTTTTTCGGGGTTTGAACGATATTCATAGCTGGAAGTTTCCTGCGAGTTTCTGCAAATTTCTTCCGCTGATCCCCCGTAATAACGCGCTGATAAGCCACAATTTTTTGGTCATTGATCAAAAGTGGCGCCACGTTTTCTGAGGGTGGTTTTTCTTGCCCTCGCGGGTATGTACACTTATCGACGGACGCAATCCGTGAGCTGTAAAGTTTCGATGCGCACAGTCCGGCATACGGATGGCATCTACACTGGGTTCGACCGTCACATACAAGCCCAGCTTGCAGGTTTCGTCTACCAAAGCATCACACTCCAGTTTTCTGCCCGCCCCGGGCAGACCCCCTCACTCAGAGTGAGGCTTTAGAGCGCGAAAGCGCAGAAAGGAGGCCCCCGTGGGCTTCGATATCAAGGGCACCGTTGAGCAGGGCCTCGACAAGGCTCAGGAAGTCATCAACGAGAAGGCTGGCAAGGAGGTCGTCACCGACGAGCACGTTGCCAAGGTTGAAGAGGTCGTGACTGAGAACGTCTCCAAGCTGACCGAGAAGTTCGGCAAGTAAGGCGATAGCCTCCTTTGGATTGGCGCCTTACCTCGCCCTCTCATGGGGTAGGGCGCCATTCCCTTGGATCAGCATTACAGGCTTTCACTCAACATCTCTCTCAAATAATGGGGCGTTCTGCCCCGCCAGGGTTCTTTCATTCACTGACTCACTCGGCATATTGCTCAGCTTCGGTTACCACCGGGTAGCCTGTTTTCACTCTTCTTTTACTCTTACTCAGCACAAGTGCTCGCGCTTTCTCGCGAACTGTATACGCCCCGCATCATTGGTCCGGCAACCGTGGTGTGGGGCGTATGCCGTTAATGCGCGGGGGTAGACTTCCGTGGGAGTGCTGCGCGGGCTGTGGGGAGCGCGGCGCGGACGTTCGTCCTATGAGGATCTCTCCCCCACGCCTGCCCCCTCAGCTATGCTTGATATGTCAACTTATTGAGCTGCGCCCTCAGGCAGGTTTCAGCGCCTCCTGAAGACCGCGGAGCACCCCGTCTATGGAGGAACCACATGTTTGAACGTCAGCAGTCCGATCAGCAGAAGGCACGCGAGGTTATGAAGGATGGCGGCGTCGTCATTTATTGGCGCCCCGGCTGCCCCTACTGCGAGGCTCTGGATTCTAAGCTGGGCGAGCTGGGCGACCACGCTACCTGGGTTAACATTTGGGAGGATCCGCAGGCTGAGGCGCACGTGAAGTCCCTCAACGACGGCAATGCAACCGTTCCCACCGTGGACACCGGCGACACCCACTTTGTGGTCGCTGACCTGGTGAGCCGCAACAAGGTGAAGAAGCTGATTGAGAACACTCTCAACTCTGGCGGCGAGGCTTAAGATGGCTCGCCCGGCGCTGAACCGCGATACGACGGTCTGCATTTCTCTGTCTGGTCGCCCGTCGAATCACGGTATTAAGTTCCATAATTACCTGTACGAGAAGCACGGTCTGGATTACCTGTACAAGGCGATGACCACCACCGATATTGAGGGTGCTATCGCTGGCGTGCGTGCGCTGGGTATTCGCGGCTGCTCGGTGTCTATGCCGTTCAAGCAGGCTGTTATCCCGCTGATGGATGATATGGACCACTCGGCTGCGGTCATTGGTGCGGTGAACACGATTGTGAACACTGACGGCTTCTTGAAGGCGTACAACACGGATGTGATTGCGGTGGCTTCCCTGCTGCGTTCGCATAATGTGGATCCGTCGTTGCCGTTCCTGCTGCGCGGTTCGGGTGGCATGGCGGCTGCTGTGGCTGGTGCGTTCTTTGACGCGGGCTTCTCGCAGGGCATGATTATTGCCCGCAACGAGGAGACCGGCCGTGCGCTGGCTGAGCGTTACGAGTACGCCTGGGCGCCGGAGGTGGGCAATCTGCGAGCGCCGATTCTGGTGAACGTGACCCCGATTGGCATGGCTGGCGGTGAGGAGAGCGAAGAGCTGTCCTACCCGCAGGAGGCTATTGCTGAGGCGCAGGTGGTCTTTGACGTGGTGGCGATGCCCGTTGAGACTCCTCTGGTTCGTGCGGCTCGTGCGGCGGGTAAGGAAGTTATTCACGGTGGTGAGGTGATTGCTCTGCAGGCTGCTGAGCAGTTCCGCTTGTACACCGGTGTGGAGCTCACCCCCGAGGAGGTTGAGGAGGCGGAGGCTCAGGCGAACTAGGTTCGCGCCCGCTGCTTCTTCGCCCCGTAAGGGGCTCGATACGTAAAAGTGCCCGGAAGGTTGATCCTTCCGGGCACTTCTGTTGTATCCGGTGCGTAGCGCCGGAATTTTTTGTAATTACACACACCCTGGTATTTAAGGTTTTCCACATCTGTGGAGAAATCTGGGGAAAACTCTTACATCCATGTAATTCACTCTGTGTAATTCGGTTGTTTTAGCCTGTATCCACAGGTTTTTAACATGTACTCACAATCATGGAATTACACGAATGTAGTTATACACAGTGTGGAAAACTGCTGTGGATAACATGCCTGTGGCGCGGATTTCCGCGGTTTTCCAGGCTCAATACCTGCCGTTGAGCCACCGTTGCGGGCTCTGCGGCGGCGGACTCGAGAACTCAGGCTTCGAGGACTCGGGCTTCTTCACGAACGGGATAATCAGCAGGGTTGCTAGTGCGCCGCTGACAAGCCCGCCAAAGTGTCCCGCGTGGGAAATATGCGGGATGAAGAGGTTCTGCACCACACCAATGCCGATGAGCAGCATAAAGAGGCGTGCTGTGTCCTTTTGCCTCCTGAGAAGCAGGATTACGAAGAAGGCACCGTAGAGGCCGTACACGCCGCCTGAGGCGCCCACGACACCACGGTAGTAGGCGAAGATGTACACGCTGAGGCCAGCACCCAAGGTAGCAGCCATATATACGAAGAGGAACTTCCACCGCCCCATCATGCGTTCGAGGGACACGCCGAAGATGAAGAGGTAAATCATATTCCACACCATGTGCATCGGGTCATTCTGTGAGTGCACAAACCCGTGCGTGATCAAGCGGTAGTACTCACCGTGGCGAACACCGGGCCCCGACATCATGCCGAGGTTGTGCACCCAACGGAATGGAATGATCTGTTGCAGACCGTACACCACAACATTAATGAGAATGAGCGTGTACGTAATGTGCCAGTGACGCGCCAGGAACGAGCCTTTCGCCTTCGAACTGCCGCCCGTGAGTTCGCGGTAGCAATCGGGGCAAACTATACCCGCATCCTGCGCCACCTGACATTCGCCGCAGACAATTCGGCCGCAGCGCCCACATTGGGCGTAGCTGACACGGTCTGGGTGGTTGGCGCAGACCGTGGGGCTCTGCCCGTAGCCTACGTAGTTGGGAAAGTTCTCCACTGACCCTCCAAAGATTTTTGTGCCGGATTTTCCGAAGATTTTCCACGTATTTTTAGGCTTAGTACCTGCCGTTTTGCCACGGCTGAGGGCTCTGCGGCGGCGGATTCGAGGACTCGGGCTTATCCACAAGCGGGACGAACAGCAGAGTCAGCAGCACGCCACCGACAAAACCACCCGCGTGGCATGCGTGGGAGATATTCGACGGGGTCATAATGCTATAGATGATGTTCGGGGCAGTAATCATGACGAACACTCGTGCGGTGTCCTTCTGCTTCCTGATGATTAGCAGGGTCAAGAACGAGCCCATGAGGCCGAATAGACCACCGGAGGCACCCACCACGCTCGTTCCAGGAGCCAGCACGTACACGCCGAAGGCTCCAAAGACGATAGAGCCCAGGTACACCACAAGGAACTTCCAGCGCCCCATCATGCGTTCGAGGGACACGCCATAGATGAAGAGGTTAATCATGTTCCACACCAGGTGCATCGGGTCATGCTGCATGTGCAGAAAACCGTAGCTGATGACGCGGTAGTACTCGCCGTGCTGGACGTAGGGCCACCAGATGTTGCCGTGCCTAACCACCCATTCGTTGGGAATGATTTGTTGCAGACCGTACATCGCGACGTTCATCAGAATGAGCGTGTACGTAATGTGCCAGTGTCGAGCCAGGAACGAGCCTCGCGCCTTCGAGCCCTGTGCTTTCGAGCCCTTCGAGCTGCCGCCCGTGAGTTCACGGTAGCAATCGGGGCAGACCATACCCACGTCCAGGTTCACCTGACATTCGCCGCAGACGGTGCGGCTGCAGCGCTTGCACTGGGCGTAGCTAACGCGGTTGGGGTGGTTGACGCAGACGGTAGGGGTCTGCCCGTAGCCTGCGTAGTTGGGAAAGTTCTCCACTGAACCTCCAAGAGTTGTGTACCGGTTCGTCCGAAGGTGGTGTACGTGGGCATATAAGCGCAGGGGCCCACCGGAAGAATCCTGGCGGGCCCCTGAACTATACGTGTTTTCTCAACACCTTCAGCAGAATGCTCGTATGAGCCTTCTGATGGGGTTTATTAGAGCTTTTCGATGTCGATCGAGGAGATGACAACGTCCTTGACCGGGCGGTCCTGGAAGCCGGTCTCAACGCTCTCAATAGCGTCGACAACCTTCTTGGATGCCTCGTCGGTAACCTCACCGAAGATGGTGTGGCGGCCGTTCAGCCAGGGGGTCTCAACGGTGGTGATGAAGAACTGAGAACCGTTGGTGCCGGGGCCTGCGTTAGCCATTGCCAGCAGGTAGGGCTTGGAGAAGGAGAGCTCGGGGTGAATCTCGTCCTTGAACTGGTAGCCGGGGCCGCCAACGCCCATGCCCAGGGGGTCGCCACCCTGAATCATGAAGTCCTTGATGATGCGGTGGAACACGACGTCCTTGTACAGGGGGGTGTTCATGATTTCACCGGTGCGGGGGTGCTTCCACTGACGGGAGCCGTCAGCCAGGCCGATGAAGTTTTCAACAGTCAGCGGTGCGTGGTTGCCGAAGAGCTCGACGACGATGTCACCGTAGTTAGTGTGGATAGTTGCCTTAGCAGTTGCATTAGTCATGGCTCTATTGTGGCACGGGGCGGCGCTCATTCGCCATCTAACATGTTTTTTCGCCCCGGGCGCACCGTTGGGCGGGCTTTTTGGGCGGGAATTGAATATCCTGAGAGGTGAACACTACGCGCGCGGCGGCGTTTTCTGGCTGCTGGCGCATTTCAACCGATGGAGGTCACCCCATGTTCTGTTGCAAGAAGCGCAAGGCACGCAAGGCTGCTAAGGCTCAGGCTGTTGTCTCTTCTCTGGCTGCTGTTGAGTCCGCGCTGGAAGGCAAGACCGCTGAGATGTTCGCTGAGAAGCTGACCGGCAACAAGAAGGCACTGAAGAAGGCTCGTAAGGCTACCGCGAAGACCGTTCGCGCCGCTGAGAAGGAACTGGCTCGTATTGAGCGTAACGGCGGCAAGCGCCCCCGTAAGGGCCTGGCATTCCTGGGCCTGCTGGTTGCTCTGGGTGTTGCAGGCGCCGCAGCCTACAACGCAGCTCGTCCCGTGGAGGACCCCTGGAAGAACGCCTAAGCGTTCCCGTATCTTCTTCTCTGAAGCGTTCTAAATAGCTCTCTGAGGCGCCGCTAGCGGCGTGAGAGAGCGCCCGATAAGAGACGACGAGAGAGATAGCCGCCCGCCAGAGTAAAACTTAGGCGGGCGGCTGTTTTTTGTTTGATTTTTTTGGGGAAGGGGCGAGAGGAGGCGCTGCAGATAGAGCGCTGAATCTGCCCGTGCATATACCGGCCTCCGTGCATATACCCCTGGTATTTCCCGGACATACCCGGATATATATCCCAGATATACAAAGAACCCCATATCTTTCGACATGGGGTTCTCGGTTCAAAAATAAACCGGCGATGACCTACTCTCCCACACCCACAAAAGTGCAGTACCATCGGCGCGAAGAGTCTTAGCTTCTGGGTTCGGAATGGAACCAGGCGTTTCCCTCTTGCTATAATCACCGGAAAGTGGAGGCGAGGGGACTCGAACCCCTAACCCTCTGCTTGCAAAGCAGATGCGCTACCAATTGCGCCACGCCCCCGCGGTGCTCTACTAGTCTATAACACCTTTTGCAGCTTCACCAAATCCTCAGGCGCATTTTTTGAGTTAGACCCGTCACACCACTGAGGGCTTTAGGTAATAACCTCGCCCGGAACCGTCGCCTCACGCTTCGTCAGAGCCTGCAGGGGACCACTGACTTCCTGCAGATACTTACGAATCGCAGTGCGTTGCGCCTCCTTCGCAGACTCCTCCTTCGACTCAGGAGCCGTGAAACCCAGCTTGAAGGCATCCCACTGGCTCGCCGACGGATATTTCTCACGAGCATTCCACACCAGCGAGAACGACGCCAAAGTGTTCAGCTCCTTCTTCGTGGCAGCCTTCGAGAGCACATCAGCAACCGTTGCCACGCGCGAAGACTCGGCAACACTCACCGAAATCTTCGACTGCGCACCCGAGGGCAGGCTCAGCGCCTTCTCCGGAGCCAACTGAATATTCAGGTGAATCTGCTGCACCCGCTCATTCTTCAAATCCAGCTCAGCCAGCGCACGGAAACGCTTCATCAGGGACTCATAGTTCTCATCAATCACCACGGCATTCAGGCGCAGCTCATCCGCCAGCAGCCCCACCTGCGCGTAGCTCACATGAGTTCCCAGCGCCGCGTTAGCGGTCAGCACCTTCAGCCACTGCTCTTCCTGCAGGGTTGCCGAATCGTTCACGCGCAGCGGGCCCACCGGCGCATCCGTCACCGTATTCGCGACGTTCTGCGGGTCATTCGCCGAATCCACACCGCCGTAGGTGACGCTCAGCCGATGCAGAGAACCATACACGGATAGATTCGTCAGCGCCGTAGCAGCCGCCGCCAAATCGGCCTGCGCCGCCTCCGTGAGGGAGAAAGAACCCACCAGACGCAGATCCTGTTCACGGCGTTGCTGCCCCACGTAGATACGCCCCAGCGACTCGATCTTCAGGTAGCGGGTATCGATATTCTCGCGCACCAGACGCTCACGGCGCGCCAGCAACTTCTCAGTTGAAACCACCACCGCAGCGTCCTCACCCAGCACACCGGTTGCCGCGATCTGCGGCATCGCGGCAAGCACCCCGGCGGCAGCAACCACGCCACCGGTCAGAAGCAGGGAACGGCGAGGCACCACGAGGCGGCGCACCTGCCCCACGATAGCCTCTTTAGCGGCATTGACACGGATAGAGGGGGTCTTAGCGGCAGAGTCCTCATCGATAGAGTCCTCAGTGGCAACGGATACCGCCTCAGAAGAGTCGTGAGAGGCCTCTTGAACGGACGTAAGGTGAGAGTTCTCGGGTTCAGAGGTAGGTGAAGAAGACACAGAATCTCCAAAATGAGGGCGAGCGCAGAACCCGCCATGAGTTTGAGGGAGTGAGTCTCTCTAGAATACCGCTCGCGCCCTTGCGCCCGCTGAAGAATCGCGGCGCATCAATCGCAAAGGGCATAAAGAAAACCTATGGGGCGGACTCAGTCCACCCCATAGGTCACAAGCTTCATGAGAGCTCTGAACTCTCAGCGCAGATTATTTAGGATTCCTCAGCCGAAGCAGCGTTCGGAGCCGGGATATTAGCCGACTCAGCAGCCAACTCAGCAATACGAATCTCGCCGGTCGTCGGATCATCGTAGGTCACGTACTCGGTACCGCCAGCCGTAGGCTCGGCATCCTCATTCACGTGGTTCTCCGCAATCAGGAAGCCGTGCGCGCCAAGAATCTTAGCGACGCGGTCAATATCCTGCGGAGTCGGAGTATGGTCCACCACTCGACGAATATACTCGTTAATGCGCTGGTCACTCACGTACGCCTCACCACGGGCAGCACGAGACTGCATGAGCTGGCGAACAACTTCCTGCAGCTGCTCATCGGTCAGACGCATCTTCAAAATAGCCATCACTGCCGCGCGGTCCTGCACCGGAACATCCTTGGGATACCCGACGCTCAGCCAGTCGATTACTCGAGAGATTATGCTCTTATCAGGCATCGAGCCCCTCCTTCGAAGCAGTCATCATATGCAATTTAGTGTTCACGGATTAGTGGCCTCCACCGGTTACGCCGAAGATATTCCAGCCGAAAGTGTGGTCGATAAAGTCCTTAGCGACCCAGAGAATACCGATGATTACGATTGCTACGATAATAGCAAAAATGCAAGACGCGGCAATCTTCGCCACCGTTCCCGGAGGCTCAATTTCAACGAGCTTACCGTCCGCAGTGTACTCGGTACGACCAGCCAGCAGACGCAGACCCAGCGCATACAGCGCCGGAAGGCCCGCACCAAAGAACAAACCGGCAATCAGCACCGGAATAACCTTGTTCACAATGTCCATCAGATATTCCACGGCTACGAACCTGCCTTCTCAGTAGCAAGGGTCTGAGCTTCTGCGGATGCGTCAGCGCTGGTGACTGCAGCGCCTTCCTTTTCATCCCAGTCGCCAGTCACGTTCGAAGCGTCAATGTTGTCCTTCTGGGAATGACGCCACATCAGGAAGCAGAAGATAATCAGCAGCGCGAACACGGTCATTTCGCCAACAAACTGGGTGCCGGTCAAAGCGTTCAGGCCGTGACCAATTAGCCAGGTCAGAGCACCCACAATCGCGGCAGCCGGCAGGGTAATCAGCCAAGCAACCACCATGCGGCCAGCAACAGACCAGCGAACCTCAGCACCCTTACGGCCCAGACCACTACCCAGAATCGAGCCGGACGCCACGTGAGTGGTCGACAGTGCCATACCGAAGTGCGAAGAGGTCAGAATAATCGCAGCGGACGCACCATCAGCGGCAACACCCTGCGGGGTGTCCACCTCAACGATGCCCTTACCGAGGGTGCGGATAATACGCCAACCACCCAGGTAAGTACCCAGAGCAATAGCGATAGCACAGGAAGCCTTCACCCACAGGGGAATCGCATCGTCGTTGTTCAGGGTGCCCGAAGCAACCAGAGCCAGGAAGATCACGCCCATGGTCTTCTGCGCGTCGTTAGTACCGTGCGCCAGAGACATCAGGGATGCGGTCGCAACCTGTCCCTTGCGGAAACCACCGTGCTTACGGTCGTCAGCCACCGGAGCAGCAATGCGGTAAACCAGCCAGGTGCCGGTTGCCGCCACAATAGCCGCAATGACGGGGGAGAGGACCGCGGGAACAATAATCTTGGACAGAACACCCATCCACTGCACGCCATCAAAGCCGATCGCGACAATAGCCGAACCAATCAGGCCACCAAACAGAGCGTGCGACGAGGAGGAGGGAAGACCCAGAAGCCAGGTCAAAACGTTCCAGAGGATGCCGCCCACCAGGCCGGTAAAGACGATGAGCATCAGTGCCGGACCGTCCGTTGTTACATCGATACGATCCAGGTTCACGATGCCGCTACCGACCGAACGCGCCACCTCAACAGAGAGGAACGCGCCAACGAGGTTCAGGGACGCAGACAGCGCCACGGCAGTCTTAGGCTTCAGCGCACCGGTCGCGATGGAAGTTGCCATCGCATTACCGGTGTCGTGGAAGCCATTCGTAAAGTCGAAGGCGAGCGCGGTAAGCACCACGATCACGAGAATAATGAGTTCTGTAGTCACAAGAAAATTATCTGTCGGTTTTCGTGAAATCTAAAGTATTCCGAATTAACACGAAATAACAGATAAACCCACAGTATTGAGCGGGTTTTCGTGAGGGTTTTATTACAGAGCCCATATTTTAGGGGTGAAACTCCCGATATTCCGCGGAAAAAAGGGTACACCCATCAGAATGTTTAAGTTGGTTTATGTGGCTTATGCGAGAGCGCGGGAGAGAGGGTCGATTATATCCATCAAGAGGCTAAAGTGTGTTCACCAAGTGTTCACTTTCAGGAACCTCCCAGCTTTCTTTTTGTGACACACCTTTATTATTCAGACCTCATTTGGGTCACCAAACTACCTGCGAAGGATCCCCCTCCCTGTGGGTTTTTGTAGCACAAGGCTTTGTCACGAGGCGCCCATGCTAAATCCACCGCATCACGGCAGCAGATACAACAAAAGACCCCGCATCTTTCGATACGGGGTCTTTTTCAAAAATAAACCGGCGATGACCTACTCTCCCACACCCACAAAAGTGCAGTACCATCGGCGCGAAGAGTCTTAGCTTCTGGGTTCGGAATGGAACCAGGCGTTTCCCTCTTGCTATAATCACCGGAAAGTGGAGGCGAGGGGACTCGAACCCCTAACCCTCTGCTTGCAAAGCAGATGCGCTACCAATTGCGCCACGCCCCCGTCTCAGCGGAAACCACTGTTTAGTTATTTTTCCAAGCCTTTACGACTTCATTGCTCTGATACTTTTTCAAGACCATCACAGTGACACACGAAAGAACAGCAAGAATCAATAATTTCTTCATTATTGCCTTTCATAGTGTGGAGTGGGCGTACCAAGAATCGAACTTGGGACCTCTTCGTTATCAGCGAAGCGCTCTAACCGTCTGAGCTATACGCCCTCCTTCTGCGGAATTTCTTCCGTAGAACGAGATATAACTATACAGGTGTTTGCAGGTAACACCAAATCGAAAAAGCATGTTCTGCATCACACTTTAATATTGAGGGTTCCCAAACATACAGAGCGCGGGCATACAGAACGGGCGGCACCGCCTCCACCGGAGACAGCACCGCCCGCACACAAAGCTCAAAAGCTACATACTAGGACTCATCGCTCAGAGTCAAGGTCACGCCACCAACCAGCTTCGCAGCCAGGTTGTACAGAATCGCGCCAATCATACCCAGCAGAGTAAAGACCACAGTGTTGACCACAGCAAAAATAGTAGTCACCAAAGCAACCTGACCCAGCGAAATCATCTGCGAAATATCCACAGTGGTCGAACCGGTACCCAAAGAGCTAATCAACTGGTTCACACCGGCAAACGCGCCAGAAGCCTGCAGGAACAGCCACAGAATCACCGAAGCCACCACAGTCACAATACCCAGAGCAATAGACAGCAGGAAGATCAGCTTAGCAACCGACCACGTATCAACCCTCTGAACCACCAGACGCGCGCGACGAATCTTCGAACGCGGCGCCGGACGCACCAACTGACGGCGCGAACCGGTCGGACGCTTAGCGTTTACAGGGCGCTTGCCGGCAGGACGCTTAGCGGTACCGCCAGGACGAGCCTGGCCCGAACGCGACTGAGCCGGGCGACGTGCGCCAGCCTTAGCCGCACCCGAAGACTTGGATGCGCCAGCCGACGCCGAACGCTGTGCCGACGCAGGAGAGGAGCTCGCGGGAGTGCTGCTCATTAGTTACCTCCAGTAGCGGTGAGATCGGCAGCTGCCGCTTCACCCTCGTTGTCCGTACCGGGCGCCTCAGAAGACTCCGAAGCCTCGGTGTTCTCAGTGGTTTCATCGTCGCTATCATCCAGCTGACGATCCTGGTTGCGCGCAACACCAATAATAGAATCGCCCTTACCGGGCTTTGCAAAGATAACACCCATAGTATCGCGTCCCTTCGCAGGAACCTCATTCACATTCGAGCGAACGACCTTGCCGCTGGCCATAACCACCAGCACCTCGTCCTCTTCATCCACAATGAGGCCACCCACCAGGGCGCCACGATCCTCAACTAGCTTAGCAACCTTAATGCCAAAACCATTACGGCCCTGCACGCGGTACTCATCCACGCTCGTACGCTTCGCGTAACCACCCTCAGTGACCACGAAGACGAAAGAGCCCTCAGTAACCACATTCGCAGAAATCAGCTCGTCGCCCTCACGGAACTTCATACCGGTCACACCGGACGTGGAGCGACCCATCGGGCGCAGCGACGCATCATCAGCGTGGAAACGCAACGACATACCGTTACGCGACACCAGCAGAATATCGTCCTGAGCCGACACGGTGAACGCCGAAACAACCTCATCGCCCTCGCGCAGGTTAATCGCAATCAGGCCGGCAGTACGGTTCGTATCGTAATCGCTCAGGCGGCTCTTCTTCACCATGCCACCGCGAGTAGCAAGCACCAGGTACTCAGCATCGTCGTAGCTCTTCAGCTCCATCACCTGAGCAATGTGCTCGCCGCCCTGGAACTCCAGCAGGTTCGCGATGTGCTGACCCTTCGCGTCACGACCGGCTTCCTGCAGCTCATAACCCTTCGCACGGTACACGCGACCCAGGTTCGTGAAGAACAGAATCCAGCTGTGCGTAGTAGTCACAAAGAAGTGCTCCACCACATCATCACCGCGCAGGGAGGCACCCTTAATGCCCTTACCGCCACGGTGCTGGCTACGGTACTGATCACTGCGGGTGCGCTTAATGTAGCCGCCGCGAGTAATCGTGACCACGACCTCTTCCTCGGGGATGAGGTCTTCCATGGACATGTCGCCGTTGTAGCCGTACATAATCTGGGTGCGACGCTCATCGCCGTAGCGGTTCACAATCTCGCCCAGCTCCTCAGAGATAATCTCGCGCTGGCGAGTCTCCGAAGCAATAATCGCGTTGTACTCAGCGATCATGCGCATCAGCTCATCGTGGCGATCCTGAATCTTCTGACGCTCCAGAGCAGCCAAACGACGCAGCTGCATGTTCAGAATTGCCTGCGCCTGAGCCTCATCAATCTGCAGGAACTCCATCAGGCCGCTACGCGCCTCATCAGCGGTGGGGGAGCGGCGAATCAGGGCAATAACCTCATCCAGAGCATCCAGAGCCTTCAGCAGGCCACGCAGGATGTGCGCCTCTTCCTCCGCCTGACGCAGACGGTAACGGGTACGACGAACGATAACGTCCATCTGGTGATCCACCCAGTGGCGCACAAACGCATCCAGGGACAGAGTACGCGGCACACCATCAACAATGGCAAGCATATTCGCGGAGAAATTCTCCTGCAGCTGGGTGTGCTTGTACAGGTTGTTCAACACAACCTTCGGGGACGCATCACGCTTGAGCACAATTACCAGACGCTGACCGGTACGACCCGAAGTCTCATCGCGCAGATCCGCGATGCCGGTGACCTTACCGTCCTTGATGAGCTCAGCAATCTTAATCGCCAGGTTATCCGGGTTCGCCTGGTACGGCAGCTCGGTAACCACCAGGCAGGTACGACCGTGGATTTCCTCCACGTTAACCACCGCGCGCATCGTGATAGAGCCGCGGCCGGTGCGGTACGCATCCTCAATACCCTTGGTGCCCAGAATCTGCGCACCGGTCGGGAAGTCCGGGCCCTTAATGCGCGCCATCAGCGCGTTCAGCAGCTCCTCATTGGTGGCATGCGGGTTCTTCAGGAACCACTCCACACCCTCGGCAACCTCACGCAGGTTATGCGGCGGGATATTGGTCGCCATACCAACAGCAATACCCGAAGAACCGTTGACCAGCAGGTTCGGGATGCGCGCGGGCAGAACGGTAGGCTCCAGGGACTTGCCGTCGTAGTTGGGCTGGAAATCAACAGTGTCTTCGTTGATATCGCGCACCATCTCAAGGGCAATGGGAGCCATCTTGGTTTCGGTGTATCGAGGCGCCGCAGCACCGTCGTTACCGGGGGAACCGAAGTTACCCTGACCCAGTGCCAGCGGGTAACGCATGATCCAGCTCTGAATCAGACGCACCAGAGTGTCGTAGATAGCGCTATCGCCGTGGGGGTGGAACTGACCCATCACGTCGCCAACCACGCGGGCGCACTTATTGAAGGATCGGTCCGGGCGGTAGCCGCCGTCGTACATCGCGTAGATCACGCGGCGGTGCACGGGCTTGAGGCCGTCACGTACATCCGGCAGGGCGCGGCCAATAATAACCGCCATTGCGTAGTCCAGGTAGGAACGCTGCATTTCAGTCTGCAGGTCCACCTGTTCAATGTGGCCGTGCTGGCCTACATTTTCAGCATCACCGTTGCTGACTACGTCAACCTCAGTGGATTTATTCTGCTGTTCTTCGCTCATTACTTTCTCATTCCTCAATGACTCGCTCGGCTATATAGCTCATTTGGCATATTCCATACGGGGTATATGCCGTTTCGGGCTAGATATCGAGGAATCGAATGTCCTTTGCGTTCTGCTGGATAAACTCACGGCGAGCCTCAACGTCCTCACCCATCAGAACAGAGAAGATCTGATCAGCCGCTGCTGCATCTTCCATCTTCACCTGCAGCAGGGTGCGGCGAGCCGGGTCCATGGTGGTATCCCACAGCTCGGTGTAGTCCATCTCGCCCAGACCCTTGTAACGCTGAATACCGTTGTCCTTGGGCAGGCGCAGGTTCTTCGCCGCGCCACGAGCCAGAGCCTCATCACGCTCAGCGTCCGAGTACACGTAATCGTGCGGAGCATTCGACCACTTGATGCGGTACAGCGGCGGCTGAGCCAGGTACACGTAACCCGCCTCAATCAGCGGACGCATAAAGCGGAAGAGCAGGGTCAGCAGCAGGGTCGTAATGTGCTGGCCATCGACGTCCGCATCCGCCATCAGAACAATCTTGTGGTAGCGTGCCTTCTCAATATCAAAGTCATCACCAATGCCGGTACCGAAAGCGGTAATCATCGCCTGAATTTCAGCATTGGACAGGGCACGGTCCAGGCGAGCGCGCTCAACGTTCAGGATCTTACCGCGCAGCGGCAGAATAGCCTGAGTGTTCGGGTCACGACCCTGAACAGCCGAACCACCCGCGGAGTCACCCTCCACCAGGTAAATCTCAGAGATCGACGGATCCTTCGAGGAGCAGTCCTTGAGCTTACCGGGCATGGAGCTGGTCTCCAGCAGGCCCTTACGGCGGGTCGTCTCGCGTGCCTTACGGGCAGCAATACGCGCCTGAGCGGCGGTGATAGCGCGGCGCACAATATCCTTCGCCACCGCGGGGTTACGACCGAACCAGTCGCCGAGGTGATCGTTCACCTCACGCTGGGTGAAGGACTTAGCCTCCGAGTTACCCAGCTTGGTCTTGGTCTGACCCTCGAACTGCGGCTCAGAAATCTTAATCGAAATGACCGCGGTCAGGCCCTCACGCACGTCTTCACCGGTGAGGTTATCGTCCTTATCGCGCAGCAGCTTGTTCTCACGCGCGTAACGGTTCACCAGCGAGGTCAGAGCGGCACGGAAACCCTCTTCGTGAGTACCACCCTCGTGAGTGTTAATCGTGTTCGCGTACGAGTAGACGGACTCCTTGTACGCACCGGTCCACTGCATCGCAACTTCCAGGCTCATGTTGCGCTCGGTGTCTTCGGCTTCGAAGGAGACAATCTCCTCGTTCACAATGGTCTTCGCGCCCGCGTTGAGGAAGTGTACGTAGTCGAACAGGCCGTTATCGTAACGGTAGGTGACAGTCGTGAAACCCTCAGCGTTCGCGCGCACGCGGTTAAGGACGTTCTTCTCGCCCTCTTCGGTAACCTCGTCACCGACGAACTTCTCGCGCTCATCGGTCAGGGTGATAGTCAGGCCCTTGTTCAGGAACGCCATCTGCTGGAAACGCGCACGCAGAGTCTCAAAGTCGAACTCGACCGTTTCGAAAATCTCCGGGTCCGGGTAGAACGTCTGAATCGTACCGGTCTTATCGGAGGGCTCACCCTTGCGCAGGGGACCATCCGGCACACCACCGTTAGAGAAGGAAATATGCCATGCGTAACCCTGACGGTGCACCTCAGTAATCACGCGGGTTGACAGCGCATTCACCACGGAGATACCCACACCGTGCAGACCACCGGAGACCGAGTAGCCGCCGCCGCCGAACTTACCGCCAGCGTGCAGAACGGTCATGACGACCTCAACGGTGGACTTGTGTTCAGTGGGGTGCTCATCCACGGGAATACCGCGGCCGTCGTCCTCTACGCGAACACCACCATCAGCCTGAATGGTCACGTCAATCTTGGAGGCGTAACCGGCGAGCGCTTCGTCAACCGAGTTATCTACGACCTCGTAGACCAGGTGGTGCAGACCGCGCTCAGTGGTCGAGCCAATGTACATGCCGGGGCGCTTGCGAACCGCTTCCAGACCTTCCAGCACGGTAATATCGGATGCACCGTATTCATGCTGCTGTTCAGATGCATTCTGTTCAGATGCCACGAGGCAGAACTCCTTGAGTAGATGATGCAACCGGCGAAGAAAAGTTACGGGTAGCCAAGAACGCCTCACAGAGGGCACAAGAAAGTGCCTGCACAACCCGCGCTGCCGGTGGTACCCATAGGTGGGCACACTTTACGCATTTTCTCTTTTATTTTACCGAGCAAGAGAGCATAAAACCATCTGCATGCGTCATTTATTGAGCTTTTTGAAGGCTTATCACCCGCTCAAAAGCCCGCAAAGGCGGTTTAGCGTGGTTCAACCCCCTCATGAAGTAGGGGATACGGTTCACCACCTCGTAGAGTTTGCCGGCGATTCTGAAGCTTTCATGAGGTGCAGAAAAGGGGCACGTTTTATGCAATGTGCCCCGGATTCTAGGTTTCTGCCGGCTCTGACGCGCTGCACCTACCCGTAGGTGTCACGCACACCGCGCATGCCGGTGGCGCGCCGATAGCCTCGCTGATTCCAGCGTCCATTGTTCGGGCCCAGTACGCGAACCTGAGCGACGACACCTTCACCCAGTTCGCGGCGGAATAGCTCAATGAGGTGCCCGTGCATCAGGCGCAGCTGAGTCGTCCAGGCGGTGGAGTCGCACTGGACTTCAACAATGGAGTTTTCAAAGCTAATCGGGCGGGTGTGCGTCGCGATTTCAGGTCCCACTAGCTCAGCCCAGCGAGCCAGCACGCTAGAGACAGCCACGGGCTCTTTCCAGCCGCGAGAACGAATCAGGGCACTGACGATGCCGCCGAGGGGCTTGGGATCGCGAGAGCTCTCTCCGGGGCCACTATAGCCGCCCATGACGCGAGGGTCCCACCCCTGCGCTCGCCGCGATTTCTTCTTCGAATCGGTGCCGGACATGACTGCACCAAAATCGCGCATAATTTTATTCGCCGAGAAGGCGTTCAGGGGCGCCTCACCACGCTCTTGAGCCGCCACTCGCATGCGGGTCAGCAGGGCGGAGGGGGCGTCCACCTCATCACGGTAGAACTCGCCTACGCCGTCCACCTCGCGCGGGTTGTGAGGCTGCGCAAGCTGTGATTCTGTAAATTCATCGAATGTTTCACGTGAAACATGGTTTTGCGGGCTGACGGGGTTACTCATCGCCGACACCCTCCGCGAGCGCAGAACCGGTCGAGCTCGACTGCCCCGCAGAGGCGGCCGCAGAGTCAGTGACAGGGTCAGCGGTAGGGCCAGAGACAGGGGCAGGGGCAGGCTGCATATACTCGGCGTGCCCCGCCGTCACCGACACCAGGCGGTAGTCGCCCAACTCCTCCGGAATATCACTGAGTACCGCGCAGGTAATCAGCACCTGCTCCGCATCAGCAACCATCGCGCCCAGGCGGTGGCGGCGCGCAGAATCAAGCTCCGCGAACACATCATCAAGAATCAGAACCGGCGAAGAACCCGCCGAAGAGTCATCCTCAACATGCACAAACCAGGACGCCAACTTCAGCGCCAGAGCAAAAGACCAGCTCTCGCCGTGCGAGGCAAAATGCTTCACCGGCATGCCACCGAGCAGTAGGGTAATATCCTCACGATGCGGGCCCACCAGGGTCACGCCACGCTCAATCTCATCGCGTCGACGCTCCGCAAAACCACGCATCAAAGCCTCTTTGAGGTCCTCAATGCGCATCAGCGCCGCATGCTCAATCGAGCGCTCGCCCATGCTCGAAAAAACAGTCGACTCATAGTTGAAACCAACCTCTTTAGAGCCATCCGTCAGCCCCGCGTAGGCGCGGCGAAGCTGCGGCAAAAAACGCTGTAGCAGACGAAAACGCGCAGAAAGCAGCTGGGCACCCAGAGTCGACAGCTGCTCATCCCACACCGAGAGCGTGCTCAACGCGTTCTCATCCCGCGCCTTACGCTGCATGGATTTCAGCAGAGAATTACGCTGCCGCAAAATCCGCTCATACTCGCTACGGTAGCCAGCAACCACCGGACGCAAAGAGACAGCCAGCTCATCCACAAAACGACGACGACCCGCCGGGTCCCCCTTCACCAGCTGAAGGTCTTCCGGGGAGAACAACACCGTGCGGGCAATACCCAGCGCCTCCTTGGCACGCACCGGCGCGGCACGATTAATGCGCACCCGGTTACTCTGCCCCGGAGCAATCTCAAACTCGGTCACCGTCTGCTGCGAACCGCGCACCGTACGGGTGCGAATATAGGCGCGCGAAGCCCCCATCCGCACCAGCGGCCCATCATGGCTCACGCGATGCGAAGACAGCGACGCCGCATAGTCGATCGCCTCAACAATATTGGTTTTCCCCACACCGTTCGAGCCCAGAAACACCGTAACTCCCGCCGAAAGAGGCAGGCTCAGCAGAGCGTAAGTGCGGTAATCCAACAACGAAATATGGTCGATATACACCGGAAGCTCCTTTCGCACGGTTCGGTTGGGGGGATGGGCACAGGCGGCCAGAAAGCACAGCCCCGCGGACTTCCCTGGACAGAGCATTGGGAGGCGCGCGGGGCGGTGAGCTACTAATTCGACGGCAGGCGAACCGGCATCAGCAGGTAACGGTAGTTGCGGTCATCCTCAGCCAGAGGCTCGTCCTGACCGGAAATCACGGCGGGCTTCGGCGCATCGGTGAAGGAGAAACGAACGAACTCGGTACCGAAAACCTTCAAACCATCCGAGAGGTAGGCGGGGTTGTACGCAACGGTGATGTCATCACCGGACAGGTGCGCCTGCAGAGTCTCAGAAGCCTGAGCCTCATCACCGCGGCCGGCATCAATAGCAACCGAACCCTGAGTGAACTTCAGACGCAGGGGAGTGTTGCGCTCCGCCACGAGGGAGATACGGCGAGCAGCCTCAGCCAGGTCGGAGGTGCGAACCACCGCGTGAATCGGGGTCTGCTCGGGGAACAGCGCACGGATGTTGGGGTAGTCGCCGTCCATCAGAACGCTGGTGGTGCGGCGGGAGCCAGCAGTAAAGCCGATCAGCTCGCCAGCGGCGGGCAGAGCGATAGACAGTTCGCCGGATCCGGAGAGGGTGCTACCGACCTCGGAGACGGTCTTAGCCTTCAGCAGCACAGCCGCCTGAACGTCGGGGTTGCTCGGGTTCCACTTGATTTCGCGCATTGCCAGGCGGTAGCGGTCGGTGGCGAGCAGGGTCATGGTGTCGCCATTGATTTCTACGCGGATACCGGTCAGCAGCGGCAGGGTCTCATCCTTGGATACCGCAATCTGAACCTGCTTGACGGCTTCAGCGAATTCGGCGCCGTCCACGGTACCGGAAATTTCGGGAAGCTCAGGAAGCTCGGGGTAGTCCACGACCGGCATGCCAGCCAGCTGGAAGTTAGCGGAGCGGCAGTGAAGACGAATCACGGACTCATCTGCAGTGAATTCGACGGGTGCATTCGGTAGAGAGCGGCAAATTTCTGCCAGGATCTTGCCGGGAACCAGGCAAACGCCTTCTGCTTCAACATCGGCTGCAATGACCTGACGGGCGCTGGTCTCGTGATCGAAGCTTGCGATGCTGACCTCACCTGCGGAGGCGGTAATCAGCAGACCGTTGAGTACGGGGGAAGTGGGACGCAGCGGAAGTGAGCGTGCCGTCCAGCCGACTGCTTCGGCAAGGACATCGCGTTCAACGGTGAATTTCATCGAGAAGGCGCCTTTCACGGAATTAGAGAGTAGTTTTTGGGCGCACGTAAAGCTTTGGGCGATAGAGCCGGAAATACCGCGTGCTCTGATGCGCAGTGAATCTTCCGCGCGCGCGTCTATCCATCCTACCGGATTTTGTAATTACACAGAGACTCGAGGGTCGCTCCTGCAGCGAAAAATCGGGTGAGATGAGGCATGTAGCGCCGCTGTATTTTTGTAATTACAAAGATGCGCGGAAGGTGCGACAAATCCAGTCGAAAACAGGTTCGAACTAGGTGGTGGGTCGGTGTTGGTTTCTTTTTCAAACCCAACCTGCGAAAACCCAACCCAAGAGATAGCGTGCAGCTTTCGATTCAGATCCAAACCCGCGAAAATCTATGTTTTCAGTAGAGGTGCATAGAAAAATCTGAACCAGCCCGGCCGGTCGAGCAGAACTACTTGTTATGGGGAGGATTTTTTCTTTAAGTACAGTAGTATTGTTAACGCTTGTGGAAACGGTGGAAAACCCCTTCCTTGCCTGCAATGACGCGGAAGTAGCCTGTGGACATTAAGTGGAAGAATCCACCCGGTGCTGAGGATGCATTGTGAATGGATATTTATGCATTTCCTCGATTCCACACCTTTTGAATATTCATGCACTTAACGTCCACACGAACGCATGAGTTAAAGCACAGCTTATCCACACCCCGAAAATCCACTTTTTCGAGTCGCTAAAATCCTTGAATCCAGCATGAAACTCCCGCCCCGAAGCCTATAAAACACCTAGTCAAGGCGTAAAATAAGCTACGGGACAGGGACAAAAGCACATCTAGCCGGCGGCGCGTTGCTCCTGGCGAATCAAATTCGTCAGCTCAGTCACCTGATTGAAAATCGTCTGACGCTCCGCCATCTGCGCGCTCACCTTACGCACCGCGTGCATCACCGTCGTATGGTCGCGGCCACCCAAATCGTTGCCAATACGCGGCAGAGACATCTCGGTCAGCTCACGCAGAAGATACATCGCCACCTGACGCGCATTCGTGAGCGTACGGGTGCGAGACTTCGACTGCATATCCTCAATGGACACATCAAAATACTTCGCCACCGTCGCCAAAACCAGCGCCGACGTAATCTCCGCACCACCGGTATCAGAGAGCAGATCCTTCAGATAGGTCTCAGCCTCAGCCAGGGTAATGGGCTCCGGCGGCTTCTTCATCGAGGCGGCAGCGCTCGCACGAATCAGAGCCCCCTCCAACTCGCGAATATTGGCCGTGACATGGGAAGCAATGTATTCCATGACGTCATCGCGCACCGGCAAAATCTCGTTCTGAGCCTTCTTCCGCAGAATCGCGATACGAGTCTCCAGCTCCGGAGGCTGCACATCCACATTCAGGCCCGAACCGAAACGCGAACGCATACGCTCAGCAAAACCGGTCAGCTGCTTCGGCGGCAAATCAGAGGTAATTACGATCTGCTTCTGGTGGTTGTACAGGGCGTTAAACGTATGGAAGAACTCCTCCATCGTCGCCTCTTTACCCGCCAAAAACTGGATATCGTCAATCAGAAGAACATCAACATTGCGGTAAATCTGCTTGAACGACGAACCCTCATCGTCACGAATCGAGTTAATGAAGTCATTCGTGAACTCCTCAGAATTCACGTAGCGCACCCGCAAATTCGGGTACAGATACTTGGTGTAGTGGCCGATCGCGTGCAGCAGATGGGTCTTACCCAGACCCGAACCGCCGTAGATGAACAGCGGGTTGTAGACAATGCCGGGCTGCTCCGCCACCGCAAAAGCGCTCGCGTGCGCAAAGCGGTTGGATTGACCAATCACGAAGGTGTCGAAGGTGTAGTTCGGGTTCAGTCGGGCAGAGCTATCCCAAGTCGGCGCGTTTTCCGGGTCTTCATGCGGATGCACCTGCTGAGCCTGCGGTACCGCCGGGGCGTCCGGAACGAAAGAGGGCGCCGCCGGGTATTCACGAGGCGCCGGTGCACCCGCAGTAGGAGTAGCAGGAGCGGGCTGCTGTGCGGAGGGGAATCCGGCACGCTCCGCCTCCAAATCGTGCAGGGAGGGGCGGGTGACCTGCTCATCAGCGGGCACCTCGTAGTGGTCAGGACCCGGATGCGGCTCCGTGTAGTACTCAAAAGCACGCGAGCCGGCGGGCGCCTCGGGATGCACAGAAGCCGCCGCTGCCGAAGGGGTGGGCTGGTGCTCAATAGTCACTTCGCGCTCACCCTGGAAAACGTCCTGACTTGCAGGTTCAACCGGAATCATCGACTCATTCACATCGAAAAGCGCGGTGGTCGACGGACCGAAAGCCTCGTGCAGAGCCGTACGGAACGAAGCACTAATCTGCTCCTCGAAGACCGCACGGGTGAGCTTATTCGGCACCTCAATGATGAGGCGAGAAGAACCCATCAGTCCCTGAGGCTGCGCAAGATTCACGAAACCGCGCTGACGTGCCGTCACCGCCGGATCGGCGGCAAGAATGGAGAGCAGATGCGCCCAGCGCGCCTGAAGGGAGTCGGTCATGGAATTCTTTACTTTCACTCGATGTGAAGCGGTGGTGCAGTAAAGAAATCATGCCGGAAACCACCGCGAGGTCATTAAGATTCTACCCGTTTAATACACAGGGGGAGAAAGTTATCCACAAGAGTTTTCCACACGGTGGAAAACTTGTAATTACAGAAGTGGATAAGCGGTGGATTTAAGTGCACAACAGGGCTTCTTCCTTGATATTTAGCGGAACAGTCTGGGGGTTCATGGTTGTGGATAACTTAGAAGCGGCAGAAGTTTTAGGGGGATATGCACCGCGGTGGATACCGCACCGCCATACATATCCCCAGGTTTACGCCCCCTGAGCCAGTGGTGTCTCCACACCCTGCACACCCGCCTCCTCCACACCACAAACGAGCCCGGAATCACGCGGAAAAAAGCGTCAAGAACTTGATTTACGCCCTCCACTCTTCTAAAGTTGTGCTGTTGTGTGTGCACCGCCTACTGCGAATAGTCGCGGTACCTCCGTGCACCAAGAAGCGTACGGTTCCGATACCCCGTGAGGGCACGAACCGCAAAAATCAAGGAGACAAAGTATGAGCAAGCGTACTTTCCAGCCGAACAACCGCCGTCGCGCCAAGAAGCACGGCTTCCGTCTGCGTATGCGTACCCGTGCAGGCCGCGCGATTCTGTCGAACCGCCGCGGTAAGGGCCGCGCAAAGCTCTCGGCCTAATCACGGCATATAGTTCGCCCGCCGATGCACCCGCATCGGCGGGCGAACTATCATTAAGCGTGAAATACACGCGGAGATCAGATCACCACACGAGCCGAATCTCCCACACTACGTAAAGGGGAACACGTGCTGCCTCAACGGCACCGTATGCGCACCAGCGCAGAATTCTCCCACGCCTTCCGTTCCGGCATCCGTACAGGACGTCGGAACATCGTTGTATCTACGGCGAAAAATCCTGGAAAAACAACCCAGGTAGGTTTCATTGTGTCGAAGGCGGTGGGCAACGCAGTCACACGCAATCTGGTCAAGCGCCGGTTGCGTGAACTTGCTGCGTTCACCTGCGCCGCGCATCCGGAAGGCTACGCCATCGCGGTGCGAGCGCTTCCCGCCTCCGCGAACGCCAGCTGGGAGCAGCTGCGTCGCGACTACGAATCGGCACTTGAGGCTGCTTTCGCTAAGCTCGATTTGCCTCAGAGCAAGGAGAAGCCATGAGTCGTCCCCAGCGTGAGCGCTGTGAAGAACGCTTCCACGCGCATCACAGCGGCACCTATAACGCTTCTGCTGAGACTCTGGGCCCCGACGAGTTGCTGGCTCTAGCACCTAACGAATTCGTGAGGCCTGAAACGTTCCTGCAGGCACTCTACGTTCTACCGCAGAACCTGCTGATTGCGTGCATGAAGGCCTACCGCAAGGTCGTCTCCCCCCTCTACGGGGACGTGTGCCGCTACTACCCGACCTGCTCAGCCTACGCCCTGGAGGCGCTGACCACCCACGGTGCGATGGGCGGGCTTTCCCTGACGGTGCGCCGTATTCTGCGGTGCGTTCCCTGGGCGACCGGAGGTATCGACCCAGTCCCGGCGGGGAAGCGTACTTTCGCTCCCGGAGCAGAACCGAAAATTATTCTGCTCAACCACCCCCATCTTTACACCCCTCACACCGGTGGTGACGCCCGCCCTGAGTAGGCGGCGCCTCCCACACAATGACTTAGCCGAGTCCTTAAGGAGTATTCCCGCGTGAATATTTTTGATTTGATTCTTTGGCCGTTTAAATGGATCGTCTCCGTGGTCCTGTGGCTGTTCCACACTCTTTTCACCTCGCTGGGCATGGACCCGGCGTCCGGCATGACGTGGGTTCTGTGCATTATCTTCCTGACCCTGGTGATGCGTACCCTGACCATTCCGCTGTTCGTCAAGCAGATTAAGGCTATGCGCGGTATGACCGCGATGCAGGGCGATATGGCGAAGCTGCAGGAGAAGTACAAGGGCAAGAAGGACCAGCTCTCCCGCCAGGCTATGGCTCAGGAGCAGATGGAAATGTACCGTAAGCACGGTACGAACCCCTTCGCCTCCTGTCTGCCGATTCTGGCTCAGATGCCGATCTTCTTCGGTCTGTACCAGGTGCTGATGGGCGTTCCCACCGCGGCTCAGAGCAACCAGGGCGTGCTCATGCTGCCGGCTGAGCTGGTACACCAGTTCAATGACTCGCAGATTTTCGGTGCTCAGCTGTTCGCGACCATGATGCACCCGGGCGCTGGCGATACTACTGCGACCGTTGTTCAGGCGGTCATCATGATTGTTCTGATGAGTGCGACCCAGTTCTACATTCAGAAGCAGCTGAGTGTGAAGAACATGTCGGAGGCGGCTCTGAACTCTCCGATGTTCCGTCAGCAGCAGATGATTATGTACATCTTCCCGATCATCTTCGCGGTTTCCGGTATTAACTTCCCGCTGGGTGTTATGTACTACTGGACCGTGTCGAACCTCTGGTCGCTGGGCCAGCAGTGGTGGGTTATCCGCAATAACCCGACCCCCGGTTCTCAGGCGGAGCGTGAGCTGAATGCTCGCCGTGCGGCGAAGGGCCTGCCTCCGATTGGTAAGACCCGTGAGCAGCACGAGAAGGATCTGCAGGAGGCTCGTGAGCGTGCCGCTGCGGGTCAGCGTCAGCAGCCGGTTGGCAAGAAGCGCCAGAAGCAGCAACGCAATAAGCAGAACGGAAAGAAGTAGTTTTCTTCCGTGATTCGGGCCGGGTTCTCGCCGTTGTTGGCGTGGGCCCGGCGCCGTGTATGAGATACTTTTTACCCCTAGGACACCCCTCCGAACATCCCGAGGATTATTGTGACTGAAGCTATGGAATATGAGGACGAGCAGCTCGTTGAGGAGCAGCTGGTAGAGGAGCCCCTTGAGGGCGAAGAAGACGATTTTGAGGACATCGACGAGGAAGGCGATATTGCCGCTGACTACCTCGAGGAGCTCCTCGATATTGTTGATATGGACGGCGACATTGATATTGAGGTGCGCAATAACCGCATCTACCTGTCGGTCGTCAATGACGATGATGACAACGAGGAGCTGCGCCACCTGGTTGGTCGCCACGGCGAGGTGCTGGAGGCTCTGCAGGAGCTGGTGCGCCTCTCCGTCCTGGCTGGTAACGGCACCCGTTCCCGCCTGATTTTGGACATCGCAGGTTACCGTGCTGAGCGTCGTGAGCAGCTGGAGAAGATCGCTGCTGAGGCGATTGAGAAGGTGCGCGCTACCGGTCGTGATGAGCATATGAAGCCGCTGAGCCCGTACGAGCGTAAGGTCGTGCACGATGTGGTGGCTGCTGCTGGCCTGTACAGCGAGTCTGAGGGTGAGGGCCCCCGCCGTCACGTGGTGATCTCTCTTCCCGAGGTAGGAGCCTAGTATGGAGACTTCGATGGTTGCTCTCAACGAGAGTGAGCGCGCCGCAGCGGAGGCTGTGTTCGGTGAGCGTCTGCCCCTGGCGGAGCGCTACGTGCAGCACCTGGCGACGACCGGCATTGAGCGTGGCCTGATTGGCCCGCGTGAGGTGCCGCGCCTGTGGGCTCGCCACGTGCTGAACTGTGCCGTGGTGCAGGAGTATATCGCGCCAAATGCGTCGGTGGCTGATGTTGGTTCTGGTGCCGGCCTGCCCGGTCTGTGCCTGGCGATTGCCCGCCCGGATTTGAAGCTGACTCTGATTGAGCCTCTGGAGCGCCGCGTGATTTGGCTGAATGAGGTTGTTGAGGATTTGGGTCTGGAGAACGTGACCGTGCTGCGCTCGCGTGCTGAGCAGGCTGTGGGTGCTGTTGAGGCTGATGTGGTGACTGCGCGTGCTGTGTCGGCTCTGGTGGGCCTGTTGGACATTACTCTGCCGATTCTGCGTGGCACCGGTGAGCTGCTGGCTCTGAAGGGTCGTAGCGCCGCGGAGGAGATTACTAAGGCGAAGAAGAAGCTGAACCGCTACGGTGCGCGTGAGACTGAGATTCTCACCGCCGGCGGTGACCTGCTGGAAGAGCCGACGACGGTGGTTCGAGTTCGCCTCTAAAGGTTTCGTCCTGAATGGGCGGTACCGCCTGAGCTAGTGAATATGCGTAGCTTAGGCGGTACCGCCCATTTTTTGTGCGCCGCTCGGGTGTGCGGAGCAATTGCATCCGTAGAGTACATAGAATGACCTCTCACGTGGAGTATTGACCTGATGCCGGGTACCCTTAAGGAAGGATTGAAACCTTAGACTCTTCTACATCAAAGCCTGCTGGTTCACTAAGGGACCCCGAGCCCTTCATAAACCATTCAGGCGACGCCAATGTTTCACGTGAAACACTGCAGGCTTCACCACCTCACGGAGTATGTTTCACGTGAAACATGCCGGTATGAGTGAACGGTGGGGGAGTGGAGGCTGAATCCTCCTCGCACACATGCCGCAGAGTATTGCCGCACGCGAGGCACCAGAAGACGCATCACCGTAGACACACCACCCGGAATATGGAAGGCACCCGATGACTCCTCAAGCTCAGAAATCTGTTGCAGATTTGCTCCCCAAGCCTGTGCATACGCGTGTCTTCACCGTGTCGAACCAGAAGGGCGGCGTGGGCAAAACCAGCACCGCCGTGAACCTCGCAGCTGCGCTCGCGGAGGCGGGGCTCAACGTCCTGGTGATCGATAACGACCCGCAGGGTAACGCCTCGACCGCACTGGGTATTGAGCACGGTGTGGATGTCCCCAGCGTCTACAATGTCTTGATTGAGGATAAGCCGCTTTCTGAAATTGTTCAGGAATGCCCCGATATGCCCGGCCTGTTCTGCGCCCCCGCCAATATTGACCTCGCGGGCGCGGAGATTGAACTAGTCTCCCTGGTGGCACGCGAGACTCGCCTCAAGAACGCCCTGATGGACTACACCGAATGGCGCGAGAAGCAGGGCATGGAGCGCCTGGACTATGTCTTTATCGACTGCCCGCCGAGCCTCGGCCTGCTGACCGTCAATGCCTTCGTCGCGGCAGAAGAAATTCTGATTCCAATCCAGTGCGAGTACTACGCTCTGGAAGGTCTGAGCCAGCTGCTGAAGAATATTCAGATGATTCAGAAGCACCTGAACTCTAAGCTGCGCATCAGCACGATTCTGCTGACCATGTACGATGCCCGCACCAACCTGGCGTTCCAGGTGGCAGAGGAGGTGCGCGAGCACTTCCCGGAGGAGACTCTGAGCGTGAAGATTCCTCGCTCGGTTCGTATCTCTGAGGCTCCCAGCTATCAGCAGACCGTCATCACCTACGATTCTTCGTCGACTGGCGCTCGCGCCTACCGTGAGGCGGCGCAGGAACTCTCACGTCGATCCGCATAATCTGAATCTTTTGAAACGAGCCCTTTTGAATTGTCTCTTGATAATTCAAAAGGGCTCATTTTATGCGATATTTTCTGGGTAAAACCCGCTAAAACAGCCTGAGTAAATTAATTATCAGGAATAATTCGGATGATGTGCCATGAAGTTTTCACTCCTGCTCTCGAGTGCTTATTTCGTTTACACTAGATGAAGAAGAAAAAATGAGCGGGCTCGTCCGGGAGTCCTAAGGAGTAACGATGGCTGAAAAGCGACGCGGCTTGGGTCGTGGCCTGGGGGCACTGATCCCTCAGAGTACGAAGAATTCTGGTAATGCTGAGGCGAAGGCAACCGAAAAGACTGCTGACGTAAAGACTGCACCCAAGAAGGTATCTGCTCCGATTGAAGAGCCGATGACTGACGGCCTCTTCGAAATGGCTCACGAGGCCAAGCCGGAGAAGCAGCGCAAGAGCACTAAAGCTGAGTCTGCAGAAGATAAGCCTGCTGAAACTGCACCCGCTCAGGAAAAGCCTGCAGAAGCCCAGAAGGTAGAGGGGAGGGTCGAAGCTCCCGCCTCCTCGCAGAATGTTTCACGTGAAACATCGAAGAAGAAGTCCCGCGTGGACATGGGCGCGGCACTGCGTAACACCACTCTGACTCGCCGCCCGGTGGACTTCTTCTTTGGTGAAGATGTCTCCACTCCGCAGTCCGCTTCCGAAGAGCAGGGCGGTCTGGTTCCGGTTCCCGGTGCCCAGTTTGCTGAGCTGAACGTTCGCGATATCCATCCGAACCGCAAGCAGCCTCGAACCGACTTTGATGAGCAGGACATGGAAGAGCTCATCCACTCGGTGCGTGAGATTGGCGTTCTGCAGCCGATCGTCGTGCGTCCCTCGCGCGAAAACGGTGCCGAAAAGTATGAGCTGGTCATGGGTGAGCGCCGCTGGCGTGCAACCCAGGCGGCTGGTCTGAGCACCATCCCGGCAATTGTTCGTGAGACTGAAGACGGCGATCTGCTCCGTGACGCCCTGCTGGAGAACCTGCACCGCAGCCAGCTGAACCCCATTGAAGAAGCAGCGGCATACCAGCAGCTCATGGAAGAGTTCGACACTACTCAGGAGCAGCTGGCTAAGCGTATCGGTCGTTCTCGCCCCCAGATTTCGAACACGATTCGCCTGCTGAAGCTGCCGGCTCTGGTGCAGCGTCGCGTTGCGGCGGGTATTCTCTCCGCTGGTCACGCTCGTGCTCTGCTGGCTCTGACTGACCAGGCTCAGATTGAGACTCTCGCGCAGAAGATTGTGAACGAGGGGCTGTCGGTTCGTGCGACTGAGGAGCTGGTGAACCACGCATCCGGCGCAGCGGAGGTGAAGGAGCGTAAGGCTCCTCAGCCTCAGAAGCACCGTGAGCGTCTGGATTATATTGCGGAGGCTTTTGCTGACAAGCTCGATACTTCGGTGAAAATTTCGCTGGGTGCCCGCAAGGGTAAGATGACCATCGAGTTCGCGAATGTTGAGGATCTGAACCGTATTATCCGCGTTTTGGATTCTGATTTCTCGGGCTAGATTTTCACCTAAAACAATATTTAGCAACTGAAACCAGTTGCATATACAAAAACCCTCGGTGATGTTTCACGTGAAACATCACCGAGGGTTTTTCTCTAGCTTCTCGAAAGATTAGCCCAGGTGCTCGGAGAACTCAGCCAGCAGAGCAGACTTCGTCTTAGCGCCTACGGTCTTCTTGACGACCTCGCCACCCTTGAAAAGGTAGATGGCGGGAATGGAGGTAATGCCGTACTCCATGGCGGTATCGCCATTTGCTTCAACATCCACCTTGACCACGTCGACCTGACCGGCGTACTCGCCAGCAATCTCATCAATTACGGGGCCAACCATGCGGCAGGGGCCGCACCATTCAGCCCAGAAGTCCACGATAACGGGCTTGTCGTTCTTCAGAACCAGTTCGTCAAAAGTGGCATCAGTTGCCTGCTGTGCACTGCTCACGGAGTGCTCCTTTCTGACACGGGGCGGATTCCCCAAGCGAGTAATACGAATAGTTTAGAGGTTTTCGAGGTAGTGCTGCGCGTCCAGAGCGGCAACAGCACCGGAACCGGCGGCAATAATTGCCTGGCGGTAGGTCGGGTCAATGACGTCACCGGCAGCAAAAACGCCGGGAACGGAAGTCTTTGAGGAACGACCCTGAACCGCGATGGTGTGGTTCTCGGTAATCTCCAGCTGATCACGTACCAGCTCCACGCGAGGGTCGGAGCCAATAGCGATGAACAGGCCCTGAACAGCCAGCTGACGCTCAGAACCATCCTTGGTGTTGGTCAGGGTAATCGACTCGAGGTTGCTCTCGCCGTGAACGGCAGTAACAGCCGAGTCCCAGACAACCTCAATCTTAGGGTTGTTGAAAACGCGGGTCTGCATGATTTCCGAAGCGCGGAAAGAATCGCGGCGGTGCACCAGGTACACCTTGGAGGCGAAGGTCGTCAGGAACAGCGCCTCCTCCAGTGCGGAGTCGCCACCGCCGACCACTGCGATTTCCTTGTCCTTGAAGAAGAAGCCATCGCAGGTTGCGCACCAGGAGACGCCGTAACCGGAGAGTCGATCTTCACCCTCGATGTTGAGCTTGCGGACCTGAGAGCCGGTGGTCATGATGACGGTCTTCGCCAGGTGAACGGCGCCGTCTGCGGTGTAGACCTTCTTCACGTCGCCGGTGAGTTCGACCTTTTCTACGTCCTGGTAGCGGATGTCTGCACCGAAACGCTCAGCCTGCTGGCCAATGTTCTCCATCAGCTCGGGGCCCTGGATGCCCTGAATGAAGCCGGGGAAGTTCTCTACCTCTGTGGTGTTCATGAGGGCGCCGCCGGGTGCCAGGGAGCTGGCGAAGAGGACGGGCTTCAGCTCGGCGCGTGCCGCGTAGATTGCCGCGGTGTAGCCGGCGGGGCCGGAGCCCACAATAATGACGTTGTGCACGGTTGCGTCAGCCTCAACCTCGGTTGCCGGTGCCGCATTGGTAGCGGGTGCGGATGCGAGGTTCAGGTTGCCCAGGGCGGCGCCTCCGAAGAGGCCTCCCAGATTCTCAGTCATCGGATATGTCTTTCCGTTGTAGGTCTTTCGTTCTGCCCCTATAACGGGGCTTTATTCTCGATTATTCCATCTTGGGGGACCCTATATCCAGATACTCCGCGCACTGTGAATCTTTGAGTAGCGCCCCTGCCATAAAGAGTCATAAATAGACATCAAAAAGGGCGGGGCTTCCGAACCGTTGAGTTCAGAAGCCCCGCCCTTTTGTCTGGAATGCGAGCGCCCTATTGGCGTCGCGTTATAGGGTGATTAGTCCACCTTGATTTCGTTGATGCGCAGACCGTAATTCCAAGTTCCAATCGGCAGGGAGAGGCGGGGCAGCTCGTTGACCACGATGATCACGTAGGCGCCCTTTTCAGCGCTCTGCTTGGAGGTGTCCAGGGTGACGACTGCATCCTTGCCTTCGAAGGTGCCCTTGCCAACCTCAACCGCACCGTCCAGGGATGCGGAGCTGTTGGTGTAGACGGTAAAGGAGCCGCCGGTGCCGGTGTTCTGCTGAATGGTCAGCTTGGAGACGACGGTGGGGGTCTGCAGCTTCAGTGCCAGGCCGAATTCCTTGATGGTGCCGGCGTAGTTGGCGGTGCCGAAGCCGTAGCTGATCCATGCGGTGTTGGCGTTACCGTCGGTCAGGTTGGGGATGAGGGTGTCCATGTCGTTCATGAACGTGGGGTTCGAGGGCGCGAAGCGAGCCACGGATGCGATCTTCGCCGGTGCGTTCGATGCCTTAGCGGTCGGGGATGCCGATGCGCTAGCGCTTGCCATAGCCGCTTCGGATGCCGAGATAGAGGACTTGGGGGTGTGCGGTGCGGCTGCCTGGTTGGAGCCGATTGCGCCCAGGGAGGTGAGGATACCGCCTGCGACGATGACGAGCAGCAGGACTGCTGCCAGGGCGACTGCCCAGGTGCCGCGGCTGCCGTCTTCTTCGTCTTCGTCATCTTCGTAGATGCTGGTGGGCTCGGAGTATGCGGTGACGGCCGCGCCGTCGGACGCGTTCCAATTCTTGGCGGCGGTGATGCTCTCCTGGTTCGCGGTGGAGGAGGAGACCTTCTCGTAGGTGTTGGGGGAGCTGCCGCTTTCGGAGTCGCCGAAGATTTCGGTGCCCAGTGCGTCTTCTGCGTTGGAGAGTGCGTGGTTTTCGACCAGCAGGGTGTCCAGCAGGGTGTCGGGGCGGGTGTGGGAGGTGACGAGGTAGCGGCTACCTTCGGGGGTGATGCCCAGGTCGAGGATCTGGATGTTGCCGCGTGCGTTGGTTGCGAGCGCGCGGGAGTTTGCTTCCAGCAGTGCGCTGCGGCTGGGCGATGCGACGACGACCGAGACCTTACGGTTGAGAATCTGGTCGGTGCCTTCAAGCACCATGTCGGATTCTGCCGTAATGATGATGTGTGCGGTGATTTCGTAGCGGCCTCCGAGGACCGATCCGACCGGAATCTGTTGCGACAACGTGTTCTCCCGAGGTGGTTTCATAGTGCCTGCCGTGTGGCGGGCCCTGACTATTAGATTCTACCCGGCATTGAAGGATGCTGGGGCTGAGTGATAGTTTGTGGCGTCCGGGTGGTTGCCTGTGCCTTTTGCGGGCCCCGGTGTGGGGTGCGGTGGGTGCGCGGGCAGCTACCCGGGTTGGGCGTTGTGTGCTGCTTTAGCGGCGGGCAAAACGCTCAAGTTTGGAGGTGAGGGGTGCCAGTAGTGCGTTGGCTTCCTTGACGCGGAAGATTTGTATACCGGCGAGGTATGCGAGGCCCATGACGGTGCCGCATACGGCGAGGGTGATGATTGCGGTGAGCTTGGATGCCCAGGCGAATCCGTCGAGCTGGTAGCCTCCGAGCAGCCAGAGTGCGATGGCTGCGATGCCGCCGGCGAAGAGGGAGGCGAGGGTGGTGCGGGCGTAGGTGCTGACGATGCCGCGCTGGCCGTAGTAGCCGAGGCGGCGGCGGACCATGTGGTGGCTGATGAGCAGGATCAGGATGTTGTGCACCGGGTAGATGAAGGCGAGCATGTACACGGTGTACTGGGCGTCGAGCAGGGATGCTGCGAAGCTCATGATGACCATGATGATGGCGGAGTACACCTGGATTCGGAAGGGGGTGCGTGCGTCTTCGCGGGCGTAGAGCACGCGGCTGTAGAGGTAGTTGATGGTGAGGGTGGGGGTGCCGAGCGCGGTGATGACGATGAGCTTGGCGATGATGGTTGCTGCGATGGGGTCGCCACCGCTGAAGAGTACGGCGATGGGGCCTGCGAGTACCATGAGTGCGACCATGCAGAAGACGGTGGCTACGGCTGCGTTGCGCAGGCCGTGGGAGAGCGCGTAGATGACGCTGTCGCTGTCGTCGGCGATGGCGGAGGCGCTCATGCGGTTGAAGAGCACGGTGGCGATGGAGATGCCGATGACGCCGTGCGGGAGCATGTACAGCATGGAGGCGTAGTTGAGTGCCTGCAGGCCGGGGATTTGGATGCCGAGGGCGGCGTAGTGTTCGCGCTGACCGACGATGCCTGCGGCGACCTTGGTCATGTAGAGGAACGCGAGGTTGGAGATGATGCCGGAGGCGAGGGTCCAGGCGGCGAGCTTGGAGGCTGCGCGCAGGCCGATGCCTCGCCATGCGAAGTCTGGCTTGAGGCGCAGACCGAGCTTGCGTAGGGGGATGAACAGGACGAGTGCCTGCATGATGACGCCGAAGGTGGAGGAGCCTGCGAGCACGAGGGTTTGTGCGTTGGTCCAGCTTGCTACGGTGTGGATGGGGTTGGGGTTGGGGGTCTGTGCGCCGAAGAGGAAGATGAACAGGAACAGCGACAGGATGGTGATGACGTTGTTGAGTACGGGCGACCACATGTAGGCGCCGAACGCGTCTTTGGCGTTGAGGACCTGTCCGATGACGGTGTAGAGGCCGTAGAAGAAGATTTGGGGTAGGCACCAGAGGGAGAAGATGAAGCCGAGCTGTTGTTGTTCGGGGCTCCATCCTGAGCCCATGATGCTGATGATGGGCCAGGCGCAGGCGACGGTGATGAGGGTGATGAGGCCGATTGCGGTGACGGTGAGGGTGACGAGTTTGGAGATGTATCGTGCGCCGCCGTCTTGTGCTTTGGCTGCCTTGATGATTTGCGGTACGAGGACTGCGTTGAACACGCCGCCTGCTACGAGGACATAGATGAGGTTGGGTAGGGTGTTGGCGGTTTCGAAGACGTCGCCGACGGTTGAGAGTGAGCCGATGGCTACGGTGAGCAGGATGGTCTTGACGAATCCGAGGATGCGCGAGACGAGGGTGCCTGCTGCCATGATTGCGCTTGAGCGGGCGTCGTTACGTGCCACGTAGGTCTCTCCTGTGTCGGCGGGTGATTGCTTCTTTTAGTTTTGGGGCTCTTTGGTGGGTGTTTAGAGCTGGGTGGTGATGTATTCGCGCGCACTGCGGGCTATGTGTTGCTCGTTGGCGAATGAGAGGCGGGTGGGGAGCTCTTCGAGGGGGACCCAGGCGACGTCGATTGCTTCGTGGTCGGGGTCGTTGTCGATGCTGAGTTCGCCGCCGGTTGCTGCGAAGAGGTAGTGGTGCACGGTCTTGTGGATGCGCGTGCCGTTGGAGGTGAACCAGTAGGCGATGGTGCCGAGGGAGGCTACGGGGTAGCCGGCGATTCCGGTTTCTTCGCTGATTTCGCGTTGTGCGGCTTCGACGGTGGTTTCGCCGTGTTCGATGTGGCCTTTGGGTAGGCACCATTCGCGTTGTCCGTTGCGGTTGATGCGGGCGATGATGGCTACGGGTAGCTGTTCGGGTCGGTCGAAGTCGATGATGAGTCCGCCTGCGGAGACTTCTTCGGGGGCGGGTACCGCTCGCGCGGGCGCGGTGAAGCGCGTTTTGGGGGCGCGGGGTACGGGAATGCTCATGGTTCTACCTTAACCGATAGGCTGAGGTTTTGGTGCCTCGGTTTGGGGTGAGATAGCTGTCTTCGGTGGGGTGTTGTGGGTGTGGGGTGGGCGCATGGGTGGTTTTTCTGGCACGATTAAAGGATTATGTCGCTGATTATTGATGTTGTGTCGAAGTACCCGGATGCCGCCGAGCTGGGAGAACTGTACCGTGCGGCGGGTTTTGAGCTGTACTTGGTGGGCGGTATTGTCCGCGACAATCTGCTGGATGACGGCGGCCATTTTACCGATTTTGATTTGACGACGGATGCTTCTCCGGAGCAGAGCGAGCAGATTCTGCGTTCTTGGGGTGAGCATACGTGGGATATCGGCAAGGAGTACGGCACGATTAGTGCGCGTAAGAATGGCGTGGTGTATGAGGTGACCACGTACCGTGCTGAGGTGTATGTTTCGGATTCGCGTAAGCCGACGGTTGAGTTCGGTACGGATTTGAGCGCTGATTTGGTGCGTCGTGATTTCACGATTAATGCGATGGCGGCGGCTTTGCCCAGTGGTGAGGTTGTTGACCTGTTTGGCGGCGTTGAGGATTTGCGTGCGGGTGTTTTGCGTACTCCGCGCTCGCCGCAGGAGTCTTTTTCTGAGGATCCGCTGCGTATGATGCGTGCGGCTCGTTTTGCTGCGCGTTTTAATCTTGAGGTTGCCCCGGAGGTTTTCGAGGCGATGCGTGAGATGGCTGGCCGTATTGAGATTATTTCGGCTGAGCGTGTGCGCGATGAGTTGGTGAAGCTGATTGAGGCGGATTATCCGCGGGTGGGTTTGAACCTGCTGGTGGATACGGGTCTGGCGGATTATGTGTTGCCGGAGCTTCCTGCGTTGCGTATGGAGATGGACCCGGCGCATCACCATAAGGATGTGTATGCGCATTCGTTGAAGGTGATGGAGCAGGCGATGGAGAAGGAAACGGATGAGGATGGCCCGTGTCCGGCTCCTGATTTTATTCTGCGTTTTGCGGCGTTGATGCACGATATTGGTAAGCCGAAGACTCGTAAGTTTGAGAAGGACGGCTCTGTCTCGTTCCTGCACCATGAGGTGGTGGGCGCGAAGATGGTGAAGAAGCGTATGCGTGCGCTGCGTTTTGATAATGACACGATTAAGGCTGTGGCTCGTCTGGTGGAGCTGCATATGCGGTTTTATGGTTACCGCGAGTCGGGTTGGACTGATTCTGCGGTGCGCCGTTATGTGCGTGATGCGGGCGATCAGTTGGAGCGTTTGCATCGTGTGTCGCGTTCTGATGTGACGACTCGTAATCGTCGCTTGTCGCGCTCGCTGGCTGAGGCGTATGACGATTTGGAGCGTCGTATTGCTGAGTTGGCTGCTCAGGAGGAGCTGGATGCGATTCGTCCGGATCTGGATGGCGGTCAGATTATGCAGATTCTTGGTATTGCGCCGGGCCCGGTGGTGGGTGAGGCGTATAAGTTCTTGTTGAATTTGCGTCTGGATGAGGGTTCGCTTCCTGGGGAGGAGGCGAAGGCTCGTCTGTTGCAGTGGTGGGAGCAGCGTCAGCAGGCGTAGCTTCTGCGGTTTTGGTACCGCATCGCATGGTTGTTGAGGTCACGCGGTGCGGTACTGTTCTATCTGCTTTTTCTCGTGTATTGTTAAGAAATCTATGCGTGTTCCCCGCCCGGTGTGTTTCACGTGTAGGGCACTATGAATCTCCTGCTATGGAAATCCCATAGCCGTTTAGCCCAAAGGAGGGGTTTAATCATGCGTGCATATGAACTGATGGTTATCCTCAGCCCCGAGGTTGAGGACCGTGCGGTTGAGCCGTCGCTGTCCAAGTTCCTCGAGATCGTGACCAACGAGGGTGGTTCTATCGACAACGTCGATATCTGGGGCCGTCGTCGCCTGGCATACGAGATCCAGAAGAAGTCTGAGGGTATCTACGCAGTGGTGAACTTCACCTCTACCCCCGAGACCGCAGCTGAGCTCGATCGTGTTCTGAACCTGAACGAGTCCGTCATGCGTACCAAGATCATCCGCCCGGAGGATCAGAAGATCTCCAGCAAGTAGTTGGTCTTTCCGGTCGGCTGACCCCCTAAAAATGTCAGGGGGTTGCGCTGTACTGGATTCAACATACTTGTAACTCTTATCGAGGAGGCATCAAATGGCAGGCGATACCGTTATTACCGTTATTGGTAATCTGACTGGCGATCCGGAGCTTCGTTACACCCCTGCGGGTGCGGCGGTTGCTAATTTCACGATCGCATCGACTCCGCGTACTTTTAACCGCCAGACGAACCAGTGGGAGGATGGGGAGACCCTGTTCCTGCGTGCGTCGGTGTGGCGTGGTTACGCTGAGAATGTTGCAGAGACCCTGAAGAAGGGTACTCAGGTTATCGCGCAGGGCCGTCTGAAGTCTCGCTCGTACGAGACCAAGGAAGGCGAGCGTCGTACTTCGTTTGAGCTTGAGGTCGAGGAGATCGGCCCGACTCTGCGTTTTGCTACTGCTCAGGTGACTCGCGCACAGCGTTCTGCCGGAGGTAATAACTTCGGTGGCGGTGCGCAGGGTGGCTTTGGCGGTGGCGCTGGGTACAACGCTGCTGCTCAGGGCGGTTTCTCCGCTCCTCAGCAGAATAATTTTGCTGCTGCTCAGGGTAATGGTTACTCTGGCCAGTCTGGCTACTCCGCTCCGGCTGCTCCGGCGGCCCCCGCAGCTCCTGCTGCTGATCCGTGGAGTTCTCAGACTGGTGGTAACTATGACTGGGGTAGCGGCGCCGACGACGAACCTCCGTTCTAAGCCGGTTTCGTTTTCCGAATAGTAATTTATCAATCCATCCCGCGGTTATCCGCCGCGGGCTCCCAACTCTAAGGAGCACCACGATGGCTAAGGCTGAAATCCGTAAGCCCAAACCCAAGCAGAACCCCCTCAAGGCTGCTGACGTCACCGTTATCGACTACAAGGACGTCGCACTTCTGCGCAAGTTCATCTCCGACCGCGGCAAGATCCGCGCTCGCCGCGTGACTGGCGTGACCGTTCAGGAGCAGCGCAAGATCGCTCAGGCTATTAAGAACGCCCGCGAAGTTGCACTGCTGCCCTACTCCGGCGCTGGCCGCTAAAGAGAAGGAGAGACAGTAACATGGCTAAGATCATTCTGACTCAGGAAGTTTCCGGCCTCGGTGCAGCTGGCGATGTTGTCACCGTTAAGGACGGTTACGCACGTAACTACCTGCTGCCCCGCGGCTTCGCCGTGACCTGGACCCAGGGTGGCGAGAAGCAGGTTGAGTCCATCCGTGCCGCTCGTGCGGCTCGTGCTAAGGCTTCTCTGGAAGAGGCTCAGGCAACTGCTGCGGCTCTGGCTGCTAAGCCGGTTGTCGTTGCACACAAGGCTGGCGCTGACGGCCGCCTGTTCGGTACCGTCAAGGCTGAGGCTATTGCTGAGGCTATTGAGGCTGCTGGCATTGGCTCCGTTGACAAGCGCACCATCCACCTGGGTTCCGCTATCAAGCGCACCGGTGAGTACAAGGTGACTGTCCGCCTGCACGCTGACGTTGTTGCTAACGTTGTCCTGGACGTCGTTGCTGCTGCGTAAGTAGATTTTTAGATATTTGACGCTGGTGCTTTGATGCTGCGGCGTTGAGTGTCGGACGGGGTGTCCCTCTTGATGAGGGGCACCCCGTTTGTTTTACCCTTTTGCTTTGTCCTTTTGGGCACTCTTCGGGGTGCGTTGTAGGCACAGAAAACCGCGATGTTTCACGTGAAACATCGCGGTTTTTCTCGTTATCGTGCCGATTGCGTAGATATTATCCCCCCTTATGCGGGGGATTTTTGATGGGCCGTCTCTATATACCTCTATATAGGAAGCACCTCGAAACTCTCGGGGCACTCCAATCCGGTCTGCACATTCGACATTCTCTGTGTGCACCGTAGACGGGTAGACCCTGTAGTCTGGTAGACCCCGTAGACTGGTGTACATGGCTCGATCTTTTTCACGTTTGTCTTCTAGTGCCCAGCTTCTGTTCACGGGTGTGGCGTTGGAGTGTGTCAATTTGCTGCTGTGCGCTCTAGCGGTTATCCCATTTGCGGACGCTAATGTCGCGACCGCTCTTCTACTTCTTTTGCTGATTGTTGGCGGCCTTGCATCCAGTATTGCGCTGGTGTGCGCACTGGTGGGTCTGGTGAAGTTCCGCCAGTATCGTGTGGCTAATATTTGCCTGGTGGTTATTTCTGTAGTGGCTAACCCGTTGGTGCTGCTGGGGCTGTATATGGCGGCTTATTAGCCCGGTTTCGAGTCCACAAACTGCACAATATCAAAGCTCTCAGGGTTCTGTTGGTTTTCTCCCAGCTTGTTTCCAGCGAAATTCAATCCTCCCATAAGGTTGGGGGTGTTTACTATAAGTGTTGGTTCGAGAGGACTGCGATGTGAATGTGTGTGTTTCGTGTAGCGGGGTCGCCCGCTAGCGAAAGAAGGATGGCAAGGCAAAAGCGCCTTGCCTTTCTTCTTTTAAAGCGACTTGTAGTTTCCGTGTGAGGTCCGGGATGCTGCACCCTGATTTTCTCCCCGAGTTTGAGGAAAAATCTATTCCCAGCTTTCTTACAGCTTTAACCTACAGGGAATAAAGGTTTACGCGTAATACTTTATATAGATGGTTCGAGAGGACCATCAGAAAGTTGGACTTTCCTTGCGGAAGTGGCTCTGATTTTCGTATGTATGTGTGTGTGATGAGACTGGGGTTGGATCGAGAGGTCCAGCTCCAGTTTCTGTTTAATCTCTAGGGCGTGCAGCAAGGGTGGCTGTAGTGATGTTGCGGCATGCTGTAACAAAGGGCAACCACACTTCTATATAACGTCACATTTCCTTTCTTGGGGCGGCGGGTCTAGAATTGGGAAAGATAAATTTTGCATATTAAATACAAGTATTGAGGAGTTGTCTTCCGTGTCTAAGACCCCTTCCGTTCCCGGTACCGACCGCCCCGCTGAAAAGGCGGCAGGTCACTGGCTTCTGGCTCAGCTGGGCAAGAAGGTTCTGCGCCCCGGCGGCCGCGAGACCACCAATTGGCTGCTGGCTCGCGCTCTGGGTGGCGACATTGATGTCGTGGAGTTTGCGCCGGGCCTGGGTATTACCGCCCTGGAGATTGTGAAGCGTTCCCCCAAGAGCTACACCGGTGTGGATCTTGATCCCAAGGCTGCTGAAATTGTGACCGAGCGTATCGGTGCATCGACTAAGCCGAACTACCGTGTGGTGAACGCTAGCGCCCAGGAGACCGGTCTGCCCTCGGAAAGCTACGATGCCGTGGTGGGCGAGGCGATGCTGACCATGCAGACCGATAAGCACAAGCTGGAGATTATGCGTGAGGCGGCTCGTCTGCTGCGTCCGGGTGGCTACTACGCTATTCACGAGATGTCGCTGGTTCCCGATTATCTGCGTCCTGAGTTGAAGGAAGAGATTCAGAAGGATTTGGCGCGCACTATCCGCGTGAATGCCCGCCCGTTGACTGTTGCTGAGTGGACTGCTCTGGCGGAAGAGGCTGGCTTTGAGGTGCTGGATGTGTACCAGACCGATATGGCTCTGCTGGAGCCGAAGCGTCTGCTGGCTGATGAGGGTCCCGCTGGCGTTGCGAAGATTGCATTCAACCTGGCGCGTAAGCCGCAGATTCGTGAGCGTGTGCTGGGTATGCGCGGTGTGTTCCGCCGCCATGCCGACCACATTGGCGCTATCGGCCTGATTCTGCGTAAGAAGTAGGAGAAGCTTATACAGCGAGACGGAGCCCTAGTATTCCTCGTTATGCGGTGGAATACTGGGGCTCCGTTTTACACTGGTGAGGTTATGAGCCATAGAATCGGCTCAGTCATGTGTGCGCCTGCCGGAGTTTGTTATGAGCCGTATTCTTTTCTCTCCCGAAAGCTTCAATATGGGTGAAACCACGCGCTGCATTGAGATAGCGCGTATGGCTCGGGAGCGAGGTCATACGGTCTTGTTCCACGTGTACTCCCCTAAGTACATAGGACTGCTGGAAAGCGCCGGGCTTCCTGTGCATCTTCGCGAGCCGATCATGAGCGATGCTGAGGTGGAGCAGATTATGGCGCTGGATCAGGGTAGGGGACTGCGGCATCCTTTCACGACCGATATGGTGCGTCGGCGGGTCAACGCTGAGCTCGCGGCTATTCGTGACTTTAATGCGGATGCTGTGGTGATTGGTTCTAATCTGACGATGCTGCTGTCTGCGCGTATTGCGGGTATCCCTATTTTCTATGCGCGCCCGTACGCTTACTCGTCGACGTATTTTTCGAAGAAGCCTGTAGGCGGCGAGCTTGCGGCACCGGGGTGGTTGCGTGCGGTGGCGCGGGTGTTGTCGTATAAGCCGGCTTCTTTCACCCGTGTGGCACGTGAGCATGGGCTTAGGCTTCCTCGCCGTACTGTGGATATGCTCAGCGCCGATGTGAATCTTATCTGTTCTCTGTTTACGCAGCTGCGCGGGGATTCTTTGGTAGAACCCGATGTTAGTGTGGGTCCTATTTATTACCGTGCGCCCGGTGAGCTGCCGCAGATTATTCGCGAGCCCAGGGAGCGGCCACTGATTTACGTGGGAATGGGCTCATCTGGCTCTGCAGATATTTTGGTGCAGGTGCTGCAGCAGTTGTCAGCCGCTCCGGTGGATGTGCTGGTCGGCGGCGGGGTGCAGCTCTCGGATACCAGCATGCTGGGCAGCAATATCCATTTCGCCGGGACTGTTCCCGGGACTATTCCAGCGCATCTGCTCGCCGGCCATATTGATGCCTCGATAACCCACGGCGGTGAGGGGACGGTACAGACGGCGTGCCTGGCGGGTGTGCCGTTTGCCGGTATTGCGATGCAGGCGGAGCAGAGCTGGAATATTGAGGAGTGCGTGCGCCACGGTAACGCCCTGCGCTTTACGAAGAATGATGTGCGCCGCGGCAATGTGCGCGATATTCTGGACCGTCTGCTCAGCGATGAGGGTATGCGTGCTAGGGCGCGGCAGCTGGGCGAGGCAATGCGCACTATGGATGGCGCGGCGCTCGCCGTTGAGAAGATTGAGGATTATCTGCGCGCTCCCCGTTAGGCGTGTATGTGTTTCGCGTGTGCCTTCGTGAGAAACTAGCATAGGAGTTCTGCAGAAATTGTTTCTGGAATGTCGTAGATATCGGATTGAAACGCGAGGATAAGCATGTCTGAAACTGCCATTGATTATGGTTCCCGCACTATGCCTCATGATGATGTGGCTGAGCAGTCGGTGCTCGGTGGCATGCTGCTGTCGAAGGACGCTATTGCGGATGTGGTTGAGAGCCTGCGTGCGTCTGATTTCTATAAGCCGGCGCACGAGACGATTTATGAGGCGATTCTTTCTCTGTACGGTCACGGTAGCCCTGCGGATGCGATTACGGTTGCTGATGAGCTGAAGAAGCGCGGCGAGCTGGCTCGTGTGGGCGGCGCGGCCTATATTCATACGCTGATTGCGTCGGTTCCGACTGCTGCTAACGCTCAGTATTACGCTGAGATTGTTAAGGAGCACGCGATTATGCGCCGCCTGATTGAGGCGGGTACGAAGATCGCTCAGCTGGGTTACGCCAATGAGACTGAGGTCGATACTTTGGTCGATCAGGCGCAGGCTGAGATTTATGCGGTGACTGACGGTAACGCGAAGGAAGATTATGTGTCTTTCTCTGAGGCGTTGGAGGAGACCATCAATGAGATTGATGCGAACTCGAACCGCCCCGATGGTGTGTACGGTGTGCCGACTGACTTTATTGAGTTTGATGAGCTGACCGGTGGTCTGCACGGTGGCCAGATGATTGTTATTGCGGCTCGTCCGGGTGTGGGTAAGTCGACTTTGGCTCTTGATATTGCTCGTTCTGCGGCTATTCATCACCAGATGACGACTGTGTTTTTCTCGCTGGAGATGAGTCGTACTGAGTTGGCGATGCGTATTCTCTCTGCGGAGGGCAAGATTTCGATGGGCCGCTTGAAGAAGGGCGACCTGGATACTGAGGGCTGGACGAACCTGGCGACTCTGCAGGGTCGTATTGATTCTGCTCCTCTCTTTATTGATGATTCGCCGAATATGACTCTGATGGAGATTCGCGCGAAGTGCCGCCGCCTCAAGCAGCGTAATGATTTGAAACTTGTAGTGCTGGACTACCTGCAGCTGATGAGTTCGGGCAAGAAGGTTGAGTCGCGTCAGCAGGAGGTTTCGGAGTTCTCTCGTAGCCTGAAGCTGTTGGCTAAGGAGCTGGATGTTCCGGTGATTGCGCTGTCTCAGTTGAACCGTGGTTCGGAGCAACGTACTGATAAGCGTCCGATGGTTTCGGATCTGCGTGAGTCGGGTTCTATTGAGCAGGATGCGGATATGGTGATTCTGCTGCATCGTGAGGATATGTATAACCCGGATAGTGAGCGCGTGGGTGAGGCGGACATGATTATTGCTAAGCACCGTGGCGGTCCGACTCGTACTATCCCGTTGGCGTTTAGCGGTAAGTACTCGCGTTTCAACAATATGGCGAATGAGGCGCCTCCCCAGTACTAAAGCTTCAGCACTTTGTGGCTGTACCCCTCTTCTTCTGTTCTTTGTAAGACGGAAGGGGAGGGGCTTTTTCGTATCTACAGGTATGGGCGCCCCAGGCGCAGGGTGAGGAATCGTGCAGGGTTAGGAGGCAAGCGCAGGGCATGGGAATAGGGGCTGCTGAGGGGGTTCTGGAGGGCATTCTGTGAGGGTTTGAGTGGTTTCTTCTGTGTTTATGAGGTTTTTTGGAAGTTTTTTAAAGATTTTCCAGCACCCATAAAACGCTCTGACTAGGTGTTTCGGTGCCCGAGAGGGTGTTTGAGACCCTTACAGCTCCTTGTTTGTGGTCTACTTCACCCCTTTTCAGGTTGCATGGGTGTTTAGGTGTCTGTATAGTTGTATGAGTCGCCGCGGCGAGGAGGAAAAAACGAAGAGATTTCTT
>ERZ772770.8-NODE-8-length-55406-cov-5.5528_pt1 | contig 55406 bp, 45 predicted proteins | sample MGYA00511361_ERZ772770 | MGnify/ENA primary metagenome ERZ772770 (study PRJEB29015, sample SAMEA2738026) | human oral metagenome | biome: human oral; feature: human-associated habitat; material: saliva | place: China | collected 2251 ... | reverse complement strand
CGCCGCCCTACTCGATGAGGGCATGGTGGATGTAGTGCGCCCGCACACCCCGGGTGAGTACACCTACTGGGACTACCAGGCGGGCCGCTTCACCAAGGACGAGGGCATGCGCATTGACTTCCAGCTGTTCTCGCCCGCGCTCGCTGCACGCGTGGAACGCGCCTGGATCGATAAGGTCGAGCGCGCCGGTGAAGGCGCAAGCGATCACACGCCGGTCGTGGTTGAGATTGCCGACTAGACCGAGCGCCTAGCTTGCCGTAGAACCGCGTGCAGTAGGGAGGCGGGGGAGGGGTCCCTCGCCTCCTTGCTGTATCTGCAGGTGCTTCTGTTCCTGCGTGCCTGCCCTTGTGTGTCTGTCCCTGTGTTTCCGTTGATATTTCGGGGTTTCTGTGTGGCTTAGTTGAAAAGTTCGGATAGACGAACTATTGTTAAATTCCGCCCGGGACGACAGGCAAAAGCGCATTATGATGCCTGCGCAGACACAACCGTGTCCCTGTTGCCCCGGCGCGGCAAATTCCACACATCAACCACATGCTTAAACCCGTGACTTCCAATGAAGGATGCCTCATGAACGCTTTCACCCCCGCAGGCAGCAACGCACGCCGCCTCGTCCAGGCGCTCTGCGCCGCCCTCGCACTCACCCTGCTACTCGTGCTTACCGGTTGCGGCACCACAGCCAGCACCACCGATGGTGCTAAGGGCAGTAGCGGCAAGAAGACCGTGCTCACCACTTTCACCGTGCTCGCAGACATCGCCCGCAACGTGGCAGGCGACGACCTGAACGTTGAATCCCTCACCAAGCCCGGCGCAGAGATTCACGAGTACGAGCCCACCCCCTCCGACCTGAAGAAGGCGCACGCCGCCGACCTGGTGCTCGACAACGGCCTGAACCTCGAATCCTGGTTCGCGAAGTTCGTTGAAGAATCCCACGCTAAGCACGTGACCGTCTCCGAGGGGGTTACGCCCATCTCCATTACCGAGGACGCCTACGAGGGTAAGCCCAACCCCCACGCCTGGATGAGCCCCAGCAACGTACAGAAGTACGTGGACGTGATGATTCGCGAATTTAGCGCCCTCGACCCGGCCCACGCCGCCGACTACAAGTCCCGCGGCGAAGCCTACAAGAAGCAGCTGCAGGACGTGCGTGACGAGCTCGTCAAGGAAATCTCCACCCTGCCCGAGAACCAGCGCGCACTGGTCACCTGCGAAGGCGCCTTCTCCTACCTGGCGGCAGACGCGGGCCTGAAGGAAAAGTACATTTGGGCGGTCAACTCCGAACAGCAGGCGACTCCCTCGCAGATTTCCTCCGCAATCGATTACGTGCGCCAGAACCAGGTGCCCGCCGTGTTCTGCGAATCCACCGTCTCTGACAACCCGATGCGCCAGGTAGCCGACGCCACCGGCGCACGATTCGGCGGCGTGCTCTACGTGGACTCGCTCTCCGAGGCGAACGGCCCCGTGCCCACCTACCTGGACATGATCCGCTACGACGCACGCACCATCGTGGCGGGCCTCAAGGGCAACTCCTAAACCCCGAATAAGCCCGGCATAAACCCGGGTAAACCCCAAACCCCCGATAGGATAGGAGGGGCGGTCGCCTTCTTGGCTCCGCTCCTCCCACGCCGTTAACACTCGCTCACACAGCGCCCGCCCACACAGCACCCACTCACCACCACACAAGCAAGTACACCCGCCGCACGCATACGGTGACCACCAGAAAGAACACAAGGAATGAGCACTCTTCTCAGCTGCGAAAATGTGCACGTGAACTACGGGCCAGTCCGCGCCCTCACCGGCGCATCCTTCACCCTGGACACCGGGCGTATCTGCGGCCTGATCGGCATGAACGGCTCCGGCAAATCCACCCTTTTCAAAGCCATCATGGGGGTCGTGCCCGTGCACGCCGGCAGCATCACCCTCGACGGGCAGCCCGTCGGCGGTCACCGTGGCGGTCGCGGCAAGAACGCGCACCACCGCGCCGGACTCGTCAGCTACGTGCCGCAGAGCGAAGAAATCGATTGGACCTTCCCCATCTCCGTGCGCGAGGTCGTTAGCATGGGGCGCTACCGCAACCTCGGCATCACCCGCCGCCTGCGTGCCGCAGACCGTGCCGCCGTGGATGAGGCACTTGCCCGCGTGGAACTGACCGACCTTGCCGACCGTCAGATTGGGGCGCTCTCGGGTGGCCAGCGTAAGCGCGCCTTCGTGGCACGCGCTATCGCCCAGGGTGCCCAGTTGCTGCTGCTTGATGAGCCCTTCGCCGGTGTGGACAAGCGTAGCGAGGCGATGCTCATTCAGGTCATTGAACAGCTGCGCGACGAGGGTGCGACCGTGCTGGTGTCCACGCACGACTTGGCGACCCTGCGCCAGTTCGCCGACGAGGCGCTACTGCTACGCGGTGAGATTCTGATGCACGACACCCCCGAGAAGGTGCTCGCCCCCGAGAACCTGGTGCGTGCCTTCGGCATGGAAGTGAACGCCGGCGCGCCGACTGCCGCCAGCGCTACGGCCTCCGGCTCTACTGCGAACAGCTCTGCGGAAGGGAAGAACTAAATGGACATCCTCAACTTTCTGATGGAGCCGCTGACCCTGCCCTTCATGCTCCGCGCATTCGTGGTCACCGTGATTGCTGCCGCTGTCTGTGCCCTGCTCTCCTGCTGGCTCGTGCTGCTCGGCTGGTCGCTTATGGGTGACGCAATCTCGCACGCGGTGCTGCCCGGCGTGGTGCTCGCCTACATTTTCGGTGCACCCTTCGCGGTGGGTGCGGTCATTGCCGCGCTCGTGGCGGTGGCGCTCATCGGCGGGGTGCGGCGCAGCGGCCGCGTGCGCGAGGACGCCGCGATTGGCATCGTGTTTACGACCATGTTCGCGTTCGGTCTGGTGCTGATTTCGGTGACGCCGTCGAATACCGACCTGAACCATATTCTCTTCGGTAACGTGCTGGGTGTGTCCTGGTCGGATGTCTGGCAGGTCGCCGTCCTCGCGGTGATTGTTGCCGCCGTGCTGCTGGTGAAGCGCCGCGACTTCGTGCTGTACGCCTTCGACCCGGGCTTTGCGCAGGCGGTGGGGTTGCGTCCGCGTCTGCTCGGTGCGCTACTGCTCATTATGCTGGCGCTGACCTCCGTGGTGGCGCTGCAGATTGTGGGCGTGGTGCTGGTCGTGGCGATGCTCGTCATCCCCGGCTCCACCGCGCGCCTGATAACTGACCGGTTCGTGCCGATGCTCGCGGTGAGCGTGGGAGTGTCCCTGGTGGGTACGCTGACCGGCCTGTATGCCAGCTACCACGCGGATGTATCCCCCGGCGGTGCCGTGGTCGTCACGCAGGGCCTGCTGTTTGCCCTGGCGTACGTGTTCGCCCCGCGCTACGGCGTACTGGGCAGGATGCGCGCCCGCCGGCTCAGCGTGACGGCAACAGAGCGTGACGGCGCCTGAAACCCCGGTAGCTGAGCCGTCAGCTTCCTAAGTAAGCTCACTGAATACACTCACCGAATACAGCAATAGGCGGAAAGTCCCACCGTGGGGCTTTCCGCCTATTGCTATCTTCTGAAGGTTGGGGGCGCGTACCCGCCCGGATTTCCGGGCTAGAAGTCCGCCTCTACCACCCTGTATCTAGCGCACTGTGCGGGACACGAACAGGGAGGCGGTCGCCTCCGCACCCAAAGGAATAATCGTGCCGCCGGGCTTTACCGCGCCGGCCGCGTCTGTCTCGTGCAGGTTGCCGGAACCGGCACCAACCACGCTCACGTTCACCGCCTCAGAGAAGGGTGCTCCCTCCTCAATGTGCAGGCGCACACCGGGCACAAAACCGTGGCCCTGCAGGTAGCGCAGCAGGCGCGGGTCGTCATCGTTAATGCGTTCGAGCACGACTGTTTCGCCGGGTTCGCACTGGCTCAGCGGCACGGTCTGCGGAAAACTAATGTGCCCCGAAGAGTCGGGGATTGGGTCGCCGTGCGGGTCGCGGGTAGGGTGACCCAGCAGGGTGTCGATGCGGTCCACCATGAAGTCGGATACCGCGTGCTCCAGAACCTCCGCCTCGTCGTGCACACGGTCCCAGGTGTAGCCGAGAGTCTCCACGAGGAACGTCTCGATGAGGCGGTGGCGGCGAATCATTGCCAGCGCGTAGGAGCGGCCGGTTTCAGTGAGCTCAATAGCGCCGTAGGGCTGATGCTCGATCAGGTCGGCGGCGGCGAGGCGCTTGAGGCCGTCAGATACCGAAGAAATGCGCAGGCCCATGCGTTCTGCCAGGGCGGATGCGGTGGCAGGGGTTTTGGTCCATTCTTCGAGGCTCCAGATTTCCTTGAGGTAGTTCTGGGTGCTGACGGAAAGTTCTGAAAGAGGCATAAAGATAAGTTTACCTTTTCTCGGGTTTTGCCCGCCGGGATGATGGTTGCGGAAGCGGTGAAAATCCAGGCTTAAAGAGCGTCCCGCCCGGCGGTTCACTCCTGGCAGGGGGCGACCATCACGGGCGGGATCGGGTGTTCGGTTCCGCGCTGGCAGGTACGAAAGGCTGGCAGGCGCGAAAGAATGAGGGGTGCGCGGCGGCGGTTAGGTGGCGCGGCGGCGCGAACGGTCAATGCGGGTCAGCAGCTCGATGAGTGCACCGCGTGCCGCCTGCTCCTCGTGCCAGAGGGAGCGGACGAGAGTGCGACTGACTGCCTGGGTGGTGATGCCGAGTGCGGTTGCGGCGGCTTTCTGCTGGCCGCGCACGCCGGGTACGAGCAGGTTGACCACGCGCCATTCGGCGTCGGTGCGGTCGGCGCATACGCGGTAGAGCAGGCGTGCGGATCCTGAGGCGAGGTCGGCGAGGTGGCGGTTGTCGGCGCTGACGCTGATGCAGCGTACGGGTGCGCCTCCCTGTGCTTCTTCGACGGCGAGGCGTGAGAATTCGAGGGCGTCGCCGGTGCAGTCGGTGGTGCTGACGGCGCCGAGTGCGCCTGCGAAGCGGGGGATGTTGAGCTCGCCGATTCCGATGCCGACCCAGAAGCCGTTATCGCGCGCGGCAATGAGCGCCGCGTGTAGTGCGTCGCTGGCGCGGTCGAAGGCGCCCTGAATTTCGTCAGGGTATGTCTGGGCGAAGGCAACACGCGGGTTGAGCTTTGCGAGTTCGTCCGACAGTGCAGTGAGTGAGTGCTGTGCGGAACGTTGAATAAAGGTTAGAACGAACACCTTCCTATTATGCCGTAAAACCTTCAACAAGCGGCGTAAGGTTCGCCGTAATACCGGCAACATTTAAAGCCTCAAAAATACGCATTGATAAGGGGAATTATCGTGAGTGTGCACTGTATGCAGAAATCCTCAAAAGGACGTAGAACACCCCCGAAAGGCAAATAATTTTCATGCAAGTGCACGTTGAATTATTCGCTTTCGGGGGGGCGTTGAGTGGAGTTGATAGACGGGGCTACCGCGGAACTACTGTGCGTTCGTTACCTGAGAGATATGCGGCAGCTGACGCAGCGGCTTCTGGAATACCATCACCACCAGCGACAGGAAAATGAACACCGCGTAGAACAGCGCCGTGTACGTAATACCCCAATCAACAATGAGGAAGCCTGCCAGCAGAACAGCCAGCGGGGTGAGCGCCATGTTCGGGATGCCCTGCACCGAGTGCACGCGACCGATCATGTGCTCCGGGGTGGATGCGTTAATGTACGCAATGATGCTCGAATTGAAGGAGGGAAGCACAATACCCGCCAGCACAATCAGCAGGCACACCGCCCACAGCATCGAATGAACCACCGGTAGCAGCAGGTAGCACGCCGACATGATGGCAAGGGAGGTGATACCGAGCGGGCCGAGCGCAAACTTCTCGGTCAGCGGGCCGACCAGGAACGAACCGAGCAGCACGCCCACGCCGAAGGCGCTCGCAAAGATGCCGATGAAGAGCGGGTGTGCACCCTCCAGGGTGTAGTAGTAGATGAAGGTGAGCGGAATACCGACCGTTCCAAAGTTCGCAAGTGTTGAAACGAACGCAATGGATACCAGTACCTTGTTCTTCAGGATGTACTCGAAACCGGCTTTTGAGTCCTGCCAGAAGCTGGTCTTCTCGCCCTCCTCCTCTTCTGCGGGTTGCCGACTAGCGCCGTAGGTCTTGGGTGCGACGATGAACGCCAGCAGATTGACGACCGCGTGAACTGCGGTCATGAGCACGGTCGAGAAGCCAATAATGATGCCGGCGACCGGACCGCCCAGCAGGTTAGCGGTGGACTCGCGCGTCTCACCCATACCGGAGGCGTACCCCAGGTGTTCCTTGGGGACTACGCGGGTGATGATGGACTGTTCACTCGGGTAGTCGAAGGTGGAAATGATGGCGGCGAGAGAAATCGTGATCACCAAAACGTAAATGTTGGTGACGTTGAAAACGAGGTAGAGAAGAATCGCTATCCAGGACAGTGACTGGCCGATACAGGACAGTGCCAGGCACTTTGAGGGGCCGATTCTGTCGACCCATGTTCCAGATACCGCTCCGGCGCAGGTGGCGAGAACACCCGCGACGAAGAGGGTGATACTCGCAGCTTCTGGGGAGCCGGTCAGCGCCAAAATAATGATGGGCGTGGTGATATAGCTCATCGAGTCTGAGAGCTGGTTGGCTCCAATGGCGAAAAGAGTATTTCTAAAATCTTTATTCTTGAGTAGCTCGGTGTTGACACTCATGGGGGCCTCCACGATGGGGTTTAGGGTGTCGCGCGGCGTGCAATCCGCCGTGTGCAGTTCGTTGCGTGTAGTTCGTCGTGCGCAATTGTGTGAGTGAATACCCTGACAGTCGGCTGTGTCTGCCTGCATGTGCCTGTTTCTGCTTGTGCATGCCGGTCATGATGGGTGGTTGAGGATGCACGGAGCGGCTCATCGGGAGCCACCCCCCGCACAAAAGTGTGTCGCGCGATACTTTAGATTCTATAAGAGACGTGAATCATATGCGTGAAGGCTAGTTGAAAAACTTTCCTCATTTTGAGTATTGACATTAGGGTTAGTCTGACTATAATTCATTCTTGGTGCTTTCAGCGGCTAAACCTTCGGCGGCTAAACCCTGGCTAAACCCCAGCTAAACCCGAATCCGGGCACGCCAAAGACCCCCGCAACGCAGCGGGGCGGGGGAGTGCAGAATAAGGGCTACACTAGGCGCTACTCAACCAGGCCCGCGAAGCCCGACAGAGCCAGCACCTCCTCAACATCCTGCGGCACCGAACGCGCCACCCACGGCGAATGGATCAACACCGCCCGCCACTGACCGCGCGATACCGCCACGTTCAGACGATTCGGCGACAGGACAAAACCGGTACCGCGCCCAGAATCAACCCGCGACGACGCCAACGACACCAACACCACCGCAGCCTCCTGACCCTGGAACTTATCCACCGTGCCCACACGCACGCCAGCACCCGAAGAATCCGCCAAACCAGCAGCAATCAGCGCCTCACGCACACAATCAACCTGCGCGTTATACGCCGCCACCACAATGCAATCCTCCGCCGCCAACGGGCGCGGCTCAGCACCAGCCGCCGGAACCCACTCACGACCCAACAACTCACGCACGCAATCCACCACCGCCTGCGCCTCCTGCACAGAACGCACCGAACAGCCCACATGCTCCACCGGATACGACACCACACCCGGCTCAACACCCTGCAGAGTACGATCAGCCGTCGCCGCCGCGCTCGCCAACGCGCCATCATAAGACAGCCACGAAACCCGCTCGCACAACGCCGAATCCATACGCCACGACTCACCCAAGAAATAGCCAAAACGCGGATCCAACGCCGCCGCACCATCAGACAACCAACCCAGCGCCGAAACATCCACCGGGTACGGATGCACACCCGTGGACACCTGCGGCAACTGCTGCGGATCGCCCAGCAGCAGCACCGAACGCGCCGCACGAGCCGCCGCCACCGTATTCGTCAGAGAGAACTGGCCAGCCTCATCAACCACCAGCACATCCAGCGACCCGGCAGGCACGCGACGCTCACTCACGTAATCCCACACCGTGCCGCCAAACAGCAGACCGCCCGCACCAGAAATCAGCTCCACCAGCTCAGAATCAGACACCTCAGACCACGGGGCGTCCGGGGTCACCGACTTGCCGCGCAGACGCACCGCACGTGAAACATCAAAACCATCACGGGCACAGCACGCCAACATGAGATTCTCAATCACCGCATGCGACTGAGCCACCACGCCCACCTTCGCACCCTCCGCCACCAGGCGCGCAATCACGTGCGAGGCGAGGAAAGTCTTGCCCGCACCGGGAGGGCCCTGAACCGCCACATAGGAGCGGTCGAGGGCGCGAACCGCCGCGTGCACGGCATCCACCGTAGGCAGGTCAGAGCCGGGAAAATCAACCTCACGGGGTAGATTTTCAGCATTTTTAGCGTTCGAGGCGCTCTTCTTCAGGCGCGGCGCGCGGCGGAACAGCAAATCCGCGGAGGCGCTCTCCACCCCCGTCAGCGAAGCCGCCGCATCGAGCACGCTCGGCAGGGCGCCGGGGGAGGCGGGAGCGTCGGAAGGCTCATCAGATACGGGGAGGTTAGGCATCAGCGCACCGCCGAAAAGCAGACCGTGCACATCGGCCTGCAGAGCCGCCTCAATCGTCGCCGTCGACACCGGATCGCCAGGACCAATACCTGAAGGCAGGGCGCCGTGCGGCTCATCCTTCACGCGGATGCGCTCCTGCAGAAGCACCTCCAAGAACTCGCCGGTCGACTCTGCAGTCGACTCGTCGGACTCTTCGGCAGCCTCTTCGGGGTTCGCAGAATCCTCGGATCCAGTACGGAAACCGCCCTGAGCCACAGCCAGCACACGCATGCCAAAGGAACCCGTCGCCGCCAACTCGGCGGGCACACGCTCACCCGGATTCGATGCACGGAAATAATTCAGCTGCGACTCCATACGGTCCAGCGCAATCTGCGGGCTCACCCCCGCCTCGTAGGCGCAGAAAACCGCACGGTCAGAAGGCGCAATCACCAGGCTCGGGTCAGCCTCAATTCGCGCACGTAACAGGCGCACCTGCGCGCCGCGCACACGGTACCAGCCGGGGGCGTCCTCAACCTCGGTGGGCTCCTTCATGGCGGCGGCAAGTGCCTCCAGGTCTGCGGGGGTGTTCAGAAGGGCATGGGCATGCTCCGCCGAAAGCACCTGCACCCGATTAAGGTACGCGTAATCGCGGCTCGCCACCCACGCCGTCGGGCCGTCCTCCAGGCGGCGAATGTGCTCACGCCAGAACGGGGCGCGCTCACGGCGGTGGTAATTCGTCATGGACAGTAGCATCGCCGCCTCAAGCTCACCGGCGCCCCAGCCGTGCTCCGCCGCGTGCTCTTCGAGGGAGGCGAGCTGGGCATCTAGCAGGCATTGCAGGCGGTACTGTTCGCTGTCGTTCTCCACGGCGGCGGGCACCCGGTACATGGCCGGATACTCCTCGGTTTCGGGGTCTTCGGCAGTGTCTCCGGCAGTGTCTTCGGTGACGAGCTCCGGGGCTTCGGTTGCGAGGGCAAGAGATGCCGCTGTGTTCAGGTATGTGTTCAGGCATGCCGGGCACTCGCCGCAGGTCAGAAAATACGGGATGCGCTCGGCAAGTTCCGCCGGTTCTACACCCTCGTTCAGCGCCTGGGTGAGCGAGAGGAGGCGCTGCTCCTGCAGGCGAATGAGCGGCAGAATACGCGCCGAATCAACCCGGTGAGGTTGACCGGCGGGGGAGGAGAGTTCAGTATGCTCCGATTCGGGTTCAGTGCCGTGCTCCAGGTAGAGGTCGAGGCGTACCGCATTCTTGGCACTCTCGGTGGTGCTCTCGGCGGCACCGGCGGTCAGCAGATGCGCCGCCAGGGCACCGCGCAACAGTGCTCGATGCGCCGCCTCACCCAGGTGCGGGGTGCAGGCGATTCGCGCGGTGCTGTTTTCCGGTACGTACTCCAGACGGTCAAGCTCCACCGTGTAGGTCAGCCCCGCCGCGGAGGTTGCCACCAGGGGTACCGGGCGTGCTGTACCGTCCGTGCGCTCACCACCGACCATTCCAGCACCGACCATTCCACCTTCGGTCAGCGCTCGCAGGCACTCGCGGTACGCCTCGCGGGCGCGCTCGAACTTCTCGGGGGTCGGGCGTGCAGACTGCTTCTGCGCACGCTCCCGAAGCTCGGTGTAGAGCCGCAGCTCGCAGGTGGAGGTGGCGGTCAGATCAGCGAGGGTGAAGGTAAGGTCCATGGTGACTTTTCTGCTGGAGGAGAGAGAAACAAGGCGGGCGTAAAACCCCGCCGGGTAAGTGGGTGGGAGCCCCGGTTGAGGAGTCTATCGGCACCCCGTGCCGCCCCTTACCCCGAGAGGTCTTGCCCCGAGAGGTTGATTTTCAGGTTTCACGTGAAACACTACAGAAAATCAACCTGCACGGGATGATTTAGGGGGCTTTTGTTGCTTCCGCAGTAGCTTCCGGCGCGCCAGAAGCACTCGGCGCAGTCGAGCGGTTCGCAATCGCCGCCGCCGCGGCGTCCACGCGTTCCTTCGCGGCGGGAAGCGCATCCGAGCCGCCCAGATCGTTCAGAATAATCGCGAAAATCAGGCGGATGCCGTCGGGTCGAGTCGCCACACCGCACAGCGAAGACACCGTGTACAGGGTGCCGGTCTTCGCCTGCACAAAAGTGCGCGCGTGCACGGCGTTCGCCGCACCAAAACGGTCGGTCAGGGTGCCGCTCACGCCCGCCACCGGGAACGTGCTCATCAGCTGTTCCGCATGCTCATCAGCATTCAGCAGAGCCACAACCTGCACGAGGGTTCGGGCGGTCACGCGGTCCGTCAAGGACATGCCGCACACGTCCGCCTGCACCAGGTGTTCAACGTTCACACCGGCATCTACGAGCGCCTGGTGCACGGTCTGCTGTGCCGCTTCGCCGCTGCCTTCCTTGCCGGCGGCGATGGCGGCGCAGCGGCCAAGCACCTCAGCCAGGGCGTTATCGGATTCGAGCATCATGTGCTGTGCCTGCTCCAGCAGAGTTGCCGATTCGACCGCGGCGATTTCAACTGCTTCCGCGGGGGAGGTGCGGCGCTCAGCCAGGGTGAAGCTCAAGTCGGACTCCTTACCGGCGGTGTTGAGTGCATCCACGAACGCCTGCTGGGCGGCAACCGCCGCATCGTCCGGGCGTACCGGGTTGCTTGCGGTCGACTTGCCCGGCACCGTGTGCGATTCGAGCGCAATCGGGTGAATGGGCGTAATCTGGCCGGACGCCACGTCGGCAGCATCCCAGCCGGGGTTCACGCCGGGGCCATTGAAGAAGGTGCCGTCCAGGTAGACGGGCAGTGCCGCGGCAGGCTTCTCACCCTGAAGAAGCGCCTTCACGGTCAGCTCGGCGAGGGTGCCCAGGCCTGCGCGTCCCACAATCTGCTTCGGATTGGAGGCGCCCGCACCGAGCAGGGTGTCACCGCCTGCCATGAGGTACAGTCCGGCGGCGTCGCGGGTGACGCGGGTGCGCAGGCGCGCCTGCAGGTTCGCGTAGTGGTTGAGCGCGAACAGGGTCAGCACCTTAAAGGTGGAGGCGGGCACACGCGCGGTGTCGGCGTTGGCGGCGTACAGGTCGGCGGGTGCGGTGGCCGCCTTGATGCTGGGCAGGTTGCCGTCCATGCCGGTGACGAGCAGGCTGTACTGCGGGTAGGTGCCGTCCGCAAAGAGTGCGGTGAGGGCGTTGCGTAGCTGCTCCTGTTCCGCTTCGGGTAGTGCGGGGGCGAGGGTCGGGCTCGGGGTGGCGCTCGGGGTTGCGGAGGCGGTCGCCTCGGCGGTGCCGGACGGACTGCCGGTGGGGCTTGCGGAGCCTTCGGGGCGTTTTTGTTCGGTTGCGGCGGATCCGCAGGCGGTGAGCAGGAACATGCCGCCGAGGGTGAGGGCGGCGCGGCGGGTGAGGGTGGTGGTCTGGGTGTTGTGCTTGTTGGAAGGCATCTTTTGAGCATAGCGGGCGGATGGGGTGCCTATCGAATTTACGCTGGTTTTGGCGCCGAATACGCGGTTTCGGTGTGCGCGAACGGGTTACAATGGGTGAGTTCAACACCTAACTTTCGCACCTTGCGCGCCGAAGTCGCCGCGAAAGTGACTCTAACTCACGAGAAAGAAGGTTCCGATGGAACTCGACGTCACTATTGAAATTCCCCGCGGTTCCCGCGTGAAGTACGAAGTGGACCACGAGACCGGCCGCCTGCGCCTGGACCGCGTGCTGTTCACCTCCATGCAGTACCCCACCGCTTACGGCTACTTCGAGAACACCCTGGGTGAGGACGGCGACCCGCTGGACGCAATGCTGATCCTGGACGTTGACGTTGTTCCCGGTGTGCTGGTTGAGTCCCGCCCGGTTGCTGTGTTCAACATGACCGATGAGGCTGGCGGCGACGCTAAGGTTCTGTGTGTTCCCACCGACAAGCGTTACGACCACATCAAGTCCCTGGCTGATGTTCCCGAGCAGCTGAAGGCTGAGATTCAGCACTTCTTCGAGCGTTACAAGGACCTGGAGCCCGGCAAGTGGGTTAAGGGCGAGGGCTGGGAAGACCTGGCTGCTGCTGAGAAGATGGTCCAGGAGGCTATCGACCGTTTCGCAGCTGAGGGTCACTAAGCTGCCGCACCGTTAGGTGCACCCGGTTTTTAGGGGGCGTGTTCCCTGCGTCTGGTTCGTGCGATTTTTCGTGCGTGCTGGAGGCGGTGGGCACGCCCCCTTTTTTTGTGCTCGGAGTTGTTGCCCAGGGCTTTGTAGAGGTCGATTTCAACAAGTACTTTGCGCGGTGGGGCTTGTAATATTTCTGAAAGTTCAGATTTTTAAAGATATTTTCTAAAGTTCTAGTTGCATAAATATTCAAGTTTAAAGTGAGATTTTAATAAACTTCAGGTTTACATTGATATATATTTTTTCACGAGAATGAAATATTTGCTTGTGAATACTCAAAACGGTGAATTTTCAGAGTAGGGTTGAAGGAGTGCGGTGTAAGAGCGTCGACGAAGCGTAAACGCCACACACTATTGTCATCACTCAACTCAATTTAAGGACTATCATGTCTGAACTGTCACGCCGGCATGTGTGCCGGCTTTCGTCATTTGCCCTGGTAAGTTTCTTCGTAACACCTCAGAACACGGCATGGGGTGTTCAGGGCCCTGTTGGTTCTCCCCAGCAAATAGATGGATGCACTGTTGCCCCGCTTCGTGAAGCATGGCTGCCGACTAATGGTGCGGATAATGTCATTCTGTGGTTTCAGCTTCTTCCCTTTTCGGGCCCCTATGCTGGGGTGCATGCGCTTCCGTCGGTAGAACTGATGGGGAATCAAGAAGAGTCAGCCTTGTATGAGGTAATTCGTCCCCATATTCGCCGCGATACGGGGCAGTGGCTGTCCAAAATTCCTTCGGGTCAGCAGATTGTGGTTGAACTAGAGCAACTGAGCGGATCGCAAGAATACATAGTGCAGATGAATCGCTGGCAGCCGGGTTCCATGGGGCTGACAAGCCATTCTCCTGAGGGGTACCCGGCAGCACCATCACTGACAGTGCGTGAGGACTCGGGTCTGAAGGTGGTTCGTGCGCGTGGTTCCTCAATGGAGAGCACTGAGTATTTTTGTGGTGTCTACCAAGGGGAGATGAAGGGAAACGCATCCCTTGGAGAAGATGACGGTGCGTTTATTCAAGCTCAGCGCTGGGAATGGGGTCTTGAGGTTGATAAAGATATTTCTCAGCCGGAAGAGATGTTTCAACGAGGGTGCTTTGGTGTGTATTTCCCGGGTCGTAGCGAATACGGCGGATCTACTGTGTCGGCTTCCTATCGGATTATTGTTAGGACGCCGGGAGGTGTGTTGACATGTACCACAATAGCTGCCCCATAAAACACTTATAGGGGTAAGCGCAGGGTTGTGTATTCGGGAAATCTTACTCTGCAAAAAGAGATGATTGATAGGGGGTTGGTACAGATTTAATAGAATTAAACATCAAATCATCTTTATGTATAGATATTCAGGAAAAATTGGTGGGTTAGCATTCAAACTATTTGAATGCGTTTGAACTACATGGCTTAAGAAAGGAATACAATATGGTTGATTATAGTAAATCAAAGCATGTGAATGTTTTGGATTTTGGTGCAGACCCAACCGGTACGAAGGATTCCGCACCAGCAATTCAAAATGCCATTAACTCGGTGGCCGCTGTTCCCGGTGGTGGTTCTGTCGAGATTCCTTCGGGAATCTATCTTGTGAGTAATGATTTTATTAATCTCAGGGATAGGGTAGAGGTGTATGGTCATGGATTCTCAACACAAATTATTGGGTTTAATAAAAACCCGAAGATTTTAAGAGATGTTGATGGTGACGATATGGAGTGTCAGGGGATATTTCATATGGGGTCATACAATACCTTTGTGGGTGATATGGGAACAAATATACCAATGCGTTTTGGGGTGCGGGATATGTTTATTCGTGCCGCCAATCTTAATCTTTTGAATCCTAATATTCGTAAAGGATTTTTTGAGTATCAAATTGCTCAGGGTAAGCACGTTGCTGATAATTATATACCGGATAATATTGCGGGCATTATTGTTCATACAAGATATGATATTTTTAATGAACCTGAAGCTGCCCCTATTATTTCAAATGTTGAAATCTGGGATACGGCAATCGGAATTGCCATCCTGGGTGAACATGATCGTGCTATGAAGGTTGATAAGGTCCGCATTCGTAAAACTCGCAGACAAGGGCTCTTGGTGGGAAAGCCGGTGGGTCATGTTCAGCGTAGAACAGAGGGTTTGAACTCTGGAGCTGCGGATAATAAGTTTGTGATGGTTGAGGTCTCTGATGCCAATCTTGGTGGCGGATATCATGGGGCAATTGAGGTGTATGGGGCTCAATGTAAATTTGTGGCATGTACCGCCTGGTTTGCTATTCGCAATAAGCCAAATTCCGACCTTTATCACGATAGAGATCAGTACCGCAGAAAGTCTGGTGCCGGGTGGGCGATTTTTGGCGAACGGAATATGTTCATCGGATGTACCGCTCAGGAGAATGGCGGGCACGGGTGGGTCGTAGGTTTCAAGGATAATCAGTTTATGAATTGTCTAGGTGAGTCTTCGAGTCTCGAGAATTCACTTATTCTTAAGGGAACTGCACGCACTGATGAAGCAGCTAATTGGTATATTGGACGAAATGCTTCTGGAGCACGCCTAGTATCGCCGCGTTCGGCTAATCCGAAAGTTGGCCAGCGTTCCTCGCGTTACGGGTTTTATCTGGAGAATAAGCTGGATGATATTAGTATTGTGGCCGGTTCATCGCGTAATGCCCGTGATGGTAATAAATTGACTTCGAATGACGGTCGGCACCTTTTCTTTAGGAGAGATCGCAGTGTCCCCTGGGGCAATTTCTATATTGATATTAATTTTGTGGTCTATAGGACCTCGCAAGATAATGAGATTAATCGGAATAGCCAAAATGACGTAAAAGTTTAATCATTCTGAAATAATTGCGCTGAGAGTGAATCCCGAGTATGTTCAAAGGGATTCACTCTTCTTCTACTATCACACCTTTCACCGAGGATAGAAAATGAAGAAAAACCTTTCGACCCGTGGCGCGGCGGCACTGTTGGCACTGACTATGGGCTTCATGGGTCAGGGCGTGGCCCAGGCTGCGCATATTGATCCGAAACCTGCACAGCCTACTGAAGAATCCAAGGCTAATGTCAACTGTTTCGAAATGTACGGCGAATACGGCAGGAACGCTATGAACAGTTGGCAATGGGCGGAGTGCACCGGCCTGATTACAAAGGAGCAGGCTGTTGAGCTGGACAACATCGATGAGTGGTCCCTGCCGAATGAGGTCATGACCATTTCGCGCGGCCGCTTGCTGGAGTACCTGTATCAGCTGGCTGGCTCACCCGAGGTGAAGAACCTGCCGGAGAAGTCCCCGTACACCGACCTGACTCCGGACGATGCGCGTTATAAGGTTGCTATTTGGGCGACCCGCGTGGGTTTGACCACCGGTTGGTCTGATGGTTCCTTCCACTATGACACTCCGGCGAGCCGTGGCGCCTACTTTACTTTCCTCTATCGTGCCGCGGGTAGCCCCAAGGTAACTCTGGAACCCCTGGGTAAGGCGAATGCTGCACGATATAAGAAGCGTTTTGCCCCCATTAAGCGGGGAAGTGAGTTGCACCGAGCAATGAGCTGGGCGTACCAGCATGCAATGGCGAAGCGGGAGGATTATGACCTGCCCATGAACTTCAACTACCCCAGCGCCGATTACGTGACATGGGACGCCTACAGGGTGCCGGATTTCTACTTCGCTTCGCACCGCACTATTTTTATTCCTCTTATGATTCTGGACAGTCACGAGGAGTTGGCACCCATTGTGGCTCGTCTGCAGTCGCTGTCCTAGTGATAGGTGAGCTGCAAATGAACGGAGAGGGCGTGTTCCCAGTGTCTGGTTCGTGCGAGTTTTCGTGCGCGCTGGAGGCGGTGGGCGCGCCCCCTTTTGTTGTGCTCCTTGGCTGTGTTTGGGGTGCTGGAAGGGCATGTGTAACCGAACTATTCTTCGGAAAACAGCCTCAGGGTACCTCCAAAGGTGCTAATATGGGCATATTACGAAGAATAGTTCGTATAACCTGAGGTTCTGTAGCGGTGAGGAGGAAACCCCATGGCATTCGACGCAACGGAGTTCGCGCAGGAATTTGGTGCCCAGGTTCGTGCCGTCCGCAAGTACGAAAAAATCACCCAAATGGAGTTGGCGTGGATGGTTGGGCTCAGCGATAAAACGATCCGCGATATTGAGCGTGGGCTACCCGGCCCGTCAATTGGTGCGGTCCTCAAGGTCGCCCAAGAGCTCGGCATTGAGCTGACTATTGCCAACCCCCTCACCTAACCCCTCCCCGCACCGTGCTAGAAGGCTGAACTTGGAGAAAAGCCATGACAGATGAACTTATGGCAGATGTCTATAAAGATGGTGTTCTCGCCGCATATTTGAGGCGAGATGCTAATGGGTTGATTCATTTCACCTACCGAGCAGAATATAATGGTCCGGCAGTTGCTACGAGCCTGCCTTTGGGTACGGAATATACTGCAGAATCAATTCCTCCTTTCTTTCAGAATCTTTTGCCCGAAGGCTATAGGCTTGACGTTGTCAGTTCCGAGAAAAAAATCAGCAAAAATAACACCCTGGGCTTATTGCTGGTGATTGGTTCTGACGTTCCAGGCGATGTGCAAATTATTGAGCACGGGCGGGAACTGTACACCGCCCCTGCCGCATTGGTGAACAACCCTGAGGTCGTTTCCTTTGCGGAACTTATGGGCACGGTTGACCGCCGAGGACTGCCTGGCGTTCAAGAAAAGCTGAGCGCCGTCATGAAAACCCTGCCCGTGCATTGGACGGGCGCTGGCTACGATGCGCTTCTGAAAATCAGCCCGCAACGCATGCCTGGGCTTGTAGAAAACGAAGCTGCCCACCTCACCGCAGCCGCACTCATGGGGATTCCTGTAGCTCAGCATGAGCTTGTCTATGATCGGGACGGCGTATCGGGTTTGATGGTTTCTCGATTCGACAGAACACCCTCTGGGGGACGCATCGCCATGGAAGATGGTGCCCAAATTTTGGGTATTCCTTCAGGTGAGAAATACACGGAAGACAACCATGCCGTGACAACAGAGAGCGTCATTCAAGCAATGGTGAAGCTTGCTGCTTCCCCGGCTATTGCCCGAAGGAATCTTTACCTGCATTTTCTCTACGCCTGGCTGACAGGCAATGGGGACCTGCACGCAAAAAATATTTCGCTCCTCAAGGGACGCCGTGGATGGGAAGTAGCTCCTATCTATGACATCCCCTGTTCGCTTGTACACATTAAATCCCTGTCTATGGCGCTTAGCGTGAACGGAAAAGATAACTCGAATCCCGGTGACGGTTCACCACCCGAAGACTGGAAGATTACTGTTGACGATTGGCTTGCTCTTGCCGATACCATCGGTCTTCCACCCAAGGTGCAGAAAGACGCCCTAAAGCGTGCTCTCAAAGCGGCTCGAGCAGTTCGCTGGCCCACAGACCGAGCCGCCCCGGGATATGTTTTCAACTCAAATGCCTCACCGTTTAAGGCCATGCAGAAAGAGTTGGAACGCCGTCAGGACGAGTTTGAAGAGTACCTTCATCCGCGCTCCTAAGGCTCCTGACTTCTTGAGCCTTCGTTATTTCTAAATTCTCCTCGTGAAGTATCTGTTGACATAGACACTTCGCAATTTCTATAAAGGAACCACCATGCAGAATGGACGCGCAGGACGCCTGCACCCCGCCGTCGGCACTGCCCGCCGCCACCTCGCCGCCGCCCTCGAAAAGCTCCTCGGCGCCGGAAGCATCAAAGCCACCGGACGCTCCCGCACCGCATCCACCCCGGACGCCGCAGACCTGCCCCTGCTCCTGGTCGCCTGCAGCGGCGGCCCCGACTCCCTCGCGCTGGCAGCCATTGCCGCGCACTTCGCCCGCCGCGGCGACGTACGCGTAGGCGCCATCATCGTCGACCACGACCTACAAGAAAACTCCGCCACAGTCGCCACGCAGACCGCGCAGACCCTCACCGACCTGGGGCTTCACCCCGTCATCACCGAAAAAGTGCAGGTTCCCGTCGGCAACATGGGTCCCGAAATGGCGGCACGCACCGCCCGCTACGCCGCCTTCACCAAAGCCGTCGAGGCGACCGGCGCCCGCGCCGTACTGCTCGGCCACACCCTCGACGACCAGGCAGAAACCGTGCTGCTCGGCCTAAGCCGCGGCTCCGGCACACGCTCCCTGGCGGGCATGCCGCCCGTGCGCGTCGAAGGGGGCGTCACCTACCTGCGTCCCTTCCTCGGCCTGCGCCGAGTAGACATGCTCGACATCTGCGACGCCGAAACCCTCACTCCCTGGATCGACCCGACCAACACCGACCAGTCCCTCATGCGTGCCCGCATCCGCCACAGCGTGCTGCCCTACCTGGAGGAGCACCTCGGCGGAGACGTCGCCCGCTCCCTGGCGCGCACCGCCTCCGTAGCTGGCCCCGACGCCGAATACCTCGACGAACAGGCGCAGGTAGCCTACGAGCAGACACTCCTACCCGCCGGAACCGCCGTGCGCGGCATCGAACGTGAAGACGCCGTGCTACTGGACCGTGCACAGGTGGCTGCGCTGCATCCGGCGCTTCGTTTGCGTGTGCTTGCCACCGCCTGCAAGACCGCTGGGGGAGAGAACCCCGGCTTCGAACGACTGCAGGCGCTGGACTCTTTCACCGCCGAATATGCGGTAGCTGGGCCCGTTCAGATGCCCGGTCACGTGAGCGCGTACCGCCGCCGCAAAATTGTGCACCCGGCAACCGGTGAACGCCTGGACGTGCTCGTATTAGTGCCAACTCGACCCTAACTAGGTGCCCGCGGAAGCATCCTCAGCACACACTATCTGCGTGGTGAGGTGCGCCGCGGCGCCGTTTTAAGCCATACTTAAGGCGAACACCATCCACATTATCCGCCGTGGGAAGGCATGAAACCCCGCACCCGGGGCCCCGGCGGAGGCGCAGAGCGTCTAAAGATACGAAGGAATACATCGTGCAGGCTATCGACGTGCAGGACGATATTAAGAACGTTCTCTTCAGCAAGGAAGAGATTAACGCGAAGGTCGCCGAACTGGCGGCGCGCATCGACGAAGACTACGCCGGTAAGGACGTGCTGTTGGTGGGTGTTCTCAAGGGCGCCATCATGATCATGGCTGACCTTTCCCGCGCTCTCAAGGGCCACTACACCATGGACTGGATGGCTGTTTCTTCTTACGGTTCCGGCACCAAGTCCTCCGGCGTTGTGCGTATCCTCAAGGACCTGGACACCGACCTGGTGGGCCGCAACGTCCTGATTGTTGAAGACATCATTGACTCCGGTCTGACCCTGGCATGGCTGCAGCAGAACCTGATTTCTCGCGGTGCAGCTTCCGTTGAGATCTGCACCCTGCTGCGCAAGCCTAAGGTCGTCAAGGCTGACGTTGAGGTCAAGTACGTCGGCTGGGACATCGAGCCCGAATTCGTTGTTGGTTACGGCCTGGACTTCGCTGAGAAGTACCGCAACCTGGACTGCGTCGCAACCCTGCACCCGCACGTTTACTCCTAAGCCTTCACCTCAGCAACCATGCTGTAGGTGGTGACGCCCCGCCTCCTCACGCTTGTGGGGGAGCGGGGCGTTGCTGTACCCGGTGGTGGATGCGGGACGTAGCCGCCAAGACGTGCCGCCGCCGCGGATACCCGGCAAAGAAAATGCACTTTCACCCCCGCCGAGTGCTACAACCCTTTAGCCCGCAGGTGAAATAGAGAAGCCCGGTACCTAGCCGCTCGCCGGGGTAGGGTACATTTAAGGTTGCATCGTTGGGTGTTCCGGCTGGCATGCCGCACCCCCAACGGGTTACAGCCGCAACGTAAGGACAAAGCATTGGCGCAAACCCCCAATACTCCGCAGAAAGGCTCGGAGGGATTCCTGAAGAAGCTGATTAACGGCCCCTGGTTCTGGCCGGGCGCAGCTCTCGTAATCATGCTGGCTTTCCTCATGACCTCCTTCTTCACTCAGCCCTCGCGTCAGGTGGACACCAACGTAGGTCTTCAGATGCTCAAGGACCACCAGGTCAAGAGCGCAAAGATCTACGACGGCGACCAGCGCGTCGAGCTGCAGCTTAAGGACGATTACAAGAAGGGCAACGACAACTACGGTAAGTCGGTGCGCTTCTACTACGTGCAGCCCCGCGGCGAAGAAGTTGCTAAGGCAATGGAATCCGCCGAGCTGGAAAGCTACACGGACCAGCCGGTTGAGCACAGCTTCCTGGGTTCCCTGGTATCCCTGCTGCTACCGATTCTGCTCTTTGGTGTGCTCTTCTGGTTCCTGATGGGACGAGTCGGAGGCGGCTCCTCCGTCATGAGCTTCTCCAAGTCCCGCGCGAAGAAATTCACCAAGGACAAGCCGGAAGTCCGCTTCAGCGATGTCGCCGGCGTGGACGAGGCACTCGCCGAACTGGAAGAAGTCCGCGAGTTCCTGGCTGAACCCGAAAAGTTCACCCGCCTGGGTGCAAAGATCCCCAAGGGCGTTCTGCTGTACGGCCCTCCCGGCACCGGTAAGACCCTGCTCGCCAAGGCTGTGGCGGGCGAGGCTGGCGTGCCCTTCTACTCGATTTCTGGCTCTGACTTCGTTGAAATGTTCGTGGGTGTGGGTGCCTCCCGCGTGCGCGACCTGTTCAAGGAAGCGAAGAGCGACCCCGCCGCCATCGTCTTCGTCGACGAGATTGACGCTGTCGGCCGCCGCCGCGGCGTCGGCATGGGCGGCGGTAATGACGAGCGTGAGCAGACCCTGAACCAGCTGCTGGTTGAGATGGACGGCTTCGACGGCAACTCGAACGTCATCGTCATTGCGGCAACGAACCGACCCGACGTTCTGGACCCGGCGCTGCTGCGTCCCGGCCGTTTTGACCGCCAGATTGGTGTGGACGCCCCCGACATGCAGGGCCGCGAACACATCCTGCGCGTTCACGCGGCAGGCAAGCCGATCGCTAACACTGTTGACCTGGCTCAGGTCGCTAAGCGTACCCCCGGCTTCACCGGTGCTGACCTGGCGAACGTCATGAACGAGGCGGCACTGCTGACCGCCCGCGATAACGGCAACGTGATTGACGACCGCGCTATCGACGAGGCAATCGACCGCGTCATGGCTGGTCCGCAGCGTTCCTCGCGCATCATGAACGAGCACGAACGTAAGGTCACCGCATACCACGAGGGTGGTCACGCCCTGGTCGCGGCGGCACTGCGTAACTCCGCGCCGGTCACCAAGATTACTATTCTTCCGCGCGGCCGCGCCCTGGGTTACACCATGGTCATGCCGCAGGACGACAAGTACTCCACGACCCGCCACGAACTGCTCGACCAGATGGCGTACGCGATGGGTGGCCGTGCGGCTGAGGAAATCGTCTTCCACGATCCCTCGACCGGTGCCTCTAACGACATTCAGAAGGCGACCGACACCGCCCGCAAGATGGTCACCGACTACGGCATGAGCGCCGTCATCGGTTCCGTGAAGCTCGGCGGCGAAGACACCGAACCGTTCCTCGGTGGCGGCGGCGCTTCGGCACGAAACTACTCCGACGCAACCGCGGCAAAGGTCGACGCTGAAATCCGCGCCCTGCTGGACCAGGCACACGACGAGGCATTCCAGATTCTGCTGGAAAACCGCGATATTCTGGACCGCCTGGCCTTCGCCCTGCTCGAGAAGGAAACCCTGCTCGAGAACGAGATTGCCGAAATCTTCAAGGATGTTCGTAAGCGCCCCGAACGTGAGTACTGGTATTCCAAGCCGACCCGCGAGCGCACCAACATTCCGCCGGTGAAGGCACCGAGCGAGCTGGCGAAGGAATCCGAAAAGGCTGAGGAAGCACCTGCCGATGCACCGGCAGCTCCTGCTACGGCACCTACTGTTCCGGTAGCACCGGCTGCACCCGCACAGCAGGTCCCGACTCAGCAGGCACCCGCGCAGTCGGAGGCGCCTCTCACCAACCCGGACGCCGACCCGACCGTCGCAATGCCCGCCCAGCAGTACCCGAACTACCCCGCCCCTCCGGCGCAGCGCCCGGAGAACGGCACCCCGAACCAGAATGGAGCAGAGAATGAGCGAGGTTAAGAACGCCGTCGACCAGCCGCGTATTGAGGCTGCCGTCCGTGAGATTCTGCTCGCAATCGGTGAGGACCCGGATCGTGACGGTCTGCAGCAGACCCCTGCACGCGTGGCGCGTGCCTACGCGGAGTTCTTCTCGGGCCTGCACCAGGACGCCGGCGAGATCCTGGGCACGACCTTCGATATCGCCCACTCCGAGATGGTGCTCGTGAAGGACATCCCGTTCTACTCGACCTGTGAGCACCACCTGGTGCCCTTCCACGGCGTGGCGCACGTGGGTTACATCCCGGGCCCGGACGGCAAGGTCACCGGCCTGAGCAAGCTCGCCCGCGTGGTGGATATGTACGCTCGCCGCCCGCAGGTGCAGGAGCGTCTGACCACGCAGGTGGTGGAGGCTCTGGAGGAGCACCTGAACCCGCGCGGCGCGATTGTGGTGATTGAGGCTGAGCACATGTGCATGTCGATGCGCGGTGTGCGTAAGCCGGGCGCGAAGACCGTGACCAGCGCGGTACGCGGTGCGCTGATGAACGGCGCAACCCGTGCGGAGGCGATGAGCCTGATCTTCTCGCAGCGCTAAGCGCATGCAATGAGCGTATAGCTATACGTCAGGGGCAGGATTCTAAGGGATCCTGCCCCCTGCGCTGTGCGGTCGCATGTGTTGGGCTGTATGACGAGAGCCCTTGCGTAAAGAGCGTCATCAGCTGTAGAGTAGTACCACTAGTACCGGCACCACTCCTTCGGGAGTACAGGACCGGTCTTCTTTTTTATTAACGCTACGTACAGCGCTCTTCACGTACCGTTGTTGATGAATATATGACTGTTCCTCTCCTCATCAGGAGCGAAAATAACCGCGGCCGGTTCCGCCCATCAGGGGTCTGGAGCCGGTCATCGTTTTAAACGATGACCGTAGCGATATAGAGATGACTTACATGCCGTGTAATTATACCCTTAATATCCTTATATTGATATTATTAAAGAGTTCCGATGATGAAATGATATCAAGTGATGGATAGAGCATGCCTTCAATTGTAAAACCATTTAAAACATATGAACAGCAGGTTGGAATCTTGCGGCAGCGAGGCATGCTCGTAGGTTCGCAAGAACATGCCGTTCACGTCCTTGAGCGTGTTAGTTACTACCGTCTGAGTGGTTACTACTATTCGTTCCGGCGACTGGCGGGAAGCGGGCGGCGCTCGGATACTTTCGTGCCCGGAACTGTCTTTGAAGATATTGTGGCCCTGTATGAATATGACCGTAATCTTCGGTCTATTGCGTTTTCGTATTTCTCCCAGTTTGAGGTGTACCTGCGGTCCCGCCTAGGGAATTTACTGGGGGAAGTGGATCCACTCATATACGAGGATGAAACCCGGTGTGACCTTCAAGGTAGTAAAAGGCGCACTGCGTGGAACAGATTTACGAGAAAAAGCGAACAGCTTATTCGTACTTCTGAAGAGGAATTCGTGAAGCATCACCGTGAACAATACGCCGGGAAGTTGCCCGTGTGGGTCGTGGTGGAAGTTCTAGATTTGGGGGCTCTACAGAATCTGTATTTGGTCTCTCCGCCAAATATTCGACGAGATATCGCGAAAGCCTTGGGGTGTACTGACCCTCAATTGGAAACTTGGATTAACTCGCTGCGGGTAATGCGCAATATTTGTGCGCATCAAAGTAGGTTCTACAATAAACTGCACCCAGAGCCTCGCTTGCCGCGTGTGTTGAGAGGTGGAAGAGTTGAGAGTCCTGAAATCCGTGAGGTTGTTGACCTATTTGGTGTTCCGCAGGCTGCAGAGAACCATAAGATGTGTAAGACTTTCGGAATGCTCACTCTCCTCAAGTATCTGATGGACCAGGGTGGAATTGGGGATACGGAATCTCTGACGCAGATTCTGAAGGAACGCCCTGATATTTCCGTTCCTGAGGTTGATGTATCGCGGGCTATGGGCATACCGCAAGGTTGGGAGGAAACCCGTTTGTGGAGCTAAAATCTTCACGGCTTATAGACACGACGAAAGGGGCGGAGGTGAAAACCTCCGCCCCTTTTCGCATCGCCAAAGTGCTCTGAGAGTGTGTTCTGATCCGGTACCTTCCGCAGCCGCGGCAGCGTCAGCAGTGCCGCACCGCAGAAGCTAGAAGAGCCCCGCCGCTAACGCTGCAGGCTACCCTTCGCCTCGCTCGGATTATCCCAACCCAGGGCAAGAGTCACGATCAAGCCCACGGCAATGAAACCGCAACCGGTCGCAGTGCCGAAAGCAATCCAGCGCACGGCAGGAGCGCCTTCAGCGAGCACAATAGTCACCAGTGCGGCAAGAGCCACCAGGGAGAGGATCCAAGCTCCAGTCTTCATATTCACAACGAGTCACTTCCTAGAGTATGTATGTGTGGGTGCGCACCGCCGACCGGGAACACCCCCGGCGCGGTATGCGTGCCCTCCCAGCATACCCTTAAATAAGTATCTGCAATGCAAATATTGCTTGTTGTGTCACCAGAATCGCCCCGCCACTATCCCAACCCCCGCCCCGATCGCTCTTTCAATCACAGCGGCAAACATGGCGGCACCGCAGATTCGGTACGATAAATTTATGACTGAATCCACACACACCACCCGTGTAGCCCCCCTGCCCTGCGACGCGCTCGCCGCCGAACGCACCCTCGTGATGGGCATTCTCAACGTCACCCCCGACTCTTTCAGCGACGGCGGACAGCACTACGCCGCCACCGACGCCATCGCCCGCGCCGCCCGCATGATTGCCGAGGGCGCCTCCATTATCGACATTGGCGGCGAGTCTACCCGCCCCGGTGCCGTGCGCATCAGCGTGGAGGAGGAGCAACGCCGCATCCTGCCCGTCATCGAGGCAGTCGCGCAGATGGGCACCACCATCAGCGTGGACACCATGAACCCGCAGACCGCCCGCGCCGCCATCGCCGCGGGTGCGCACATCATCAACGATGTGTCCGGTCTGAACGTGAGCGATGAAATGATTGAAACCGCCGCCGAACTGCAGGTGCCGTACATCCTCATGCACGCCCGCGGCACCTCCCAGACCATGGACAGCTTGGCGGAGTACCCGCGCGGCGTGGTCACCGAGGTTGTGGAGGAGCTGACCGGTCTGCGTGAGCGTTTCCTCGCCGCCGGCGTGCTGCCGCAGAACCTGATTCTTGACCCGGGTCTGGGCTTCGCGAAGGGCGGTATGCAGGATTGGGAGCTGCTCGCCGCCATTGACGAGCTGCAGGGCCTGGGGCACCGCCTGCTTATTGCCGGTTCCCACAAGCGTTTCATCGCGAACGCCCTGACCGCGGCGGATATGGCGCTGGCTGAGCGCCTGAACGCGAGCGGCTTCACCGCAACCGATGCCGGTGAGGCTGAACGCGAACTGTGGCAGACGCTGTCGGAGCCGCGCCCGGCTCAGCATCGTGCCGCAGCTTCTGCGGCGGTGACCGCCCTGGTGGCGGCGCGCGGCGTGTGGGCGGTGCGCGTGCACGACGTGCCCGCCAGCGTGGATGCGGTGACGGTCGCCTCCGCGCTGCGTTCTGTTAGCTAAGACGCTGTTAGCTAGGGCCCTGCCAGCTAAACCCCGCCCGCAACCGCCAACTACCCGAATACCCTCTAGGAGACCCCCAATGACCCAGGCAGACTACGCACGCCACGACCGCATCACCCTCACCGGCATTACCGCCAAGGGCTACCACGGCGTGCTCGATTTTGAGAAGCGTGACGGCCAGCCCTTCGTCGTGGACGCAACCCTGTACAGCGATTTTTCCGCCGCGGCCGCCACGGATGACCTGACGAAGACCACGAACTACGCGCTCGTGGTGGACCTGATTCACCGCCACGTGACGAACGGTTCGCTGGATTTGATTGAGACCCTCGCGGTGAATATTGCCGAGGGGATTCTCGCCATGTTTGAGTACGTTGAGGCGGTGGAGATTACCGTGTCGAAGCCGCAGGCGCCGATTGAGTTGCCGTTCGGTAACGTTGCGGTGAGCGTGTTCCGCGAACGCGCCGCTGAGGGTGCTGTGGAGGGTGGCCGCTAGTGGCGGATACGGCAGAATATGCGCACCGCGCGGTGCTGGCGTTGGGCTCGAACCTGGGCGAAAGCGAAGACACCCTGGAGCGTGCCGTTGCCGACCTGGTGGCCGGTGGCGTACAGCTGGTGCGCACCTCCGGGCTGTACCGTACCGCCCCGGTGGGTGGTCCGGCGGGTCAGCCGGATTTCGTGAACGCGGTCATTGAGGTGGCCACTGACCTGGGCGCCTACGAGCTGCTGAAGCTGTGTAACGCGGTGGAGGCGGCGCATCACCGTGAGCGCCTGGTGCGTTGGGGACCGCGCACCCTCGATATTGACGTGATTGACTATGACGGCGTGATCTCTGAGGATCCGGTGCTGACTTTGCCGCATCCGCGGGCGCAGGAGCGTGCTTTTGTGTTGGTGCCGTGGGCGCAGATGGACCCGCAGGCGCGCCTGACGGTGACGCATCGTGCGGAGCCTTCGGGGGAGCGGCCGGATGAGGTTCCCGCACCCCTGAGCCGCGAGGTCGTGAACGTTGCGGAGCTGTCCCGCACGCTGATTGAGGCGGATGAAGACGCTATTAGCTATATGCGTGAGATGAAGGTACCTGATCAGCCTTAAATGTGGCACTCTGGAAGGTAGAGGAACCTACCGAAAGGAAACACCATGAAGCCCCTGAGCTATCGGGCGATTATTGTGGCGGTGGTGTGCGCTGCCGCTGTCGCTCTTATGGTGAATTCCGTGATGATTGGCGCCGGTTTTGGCGAGCTGAATTTTTCGTGGATGCTCGGCGCGGTGTGCCTGCTGGTTGCGGTGGGTGCCGTGTGGCTGGGCGTGCAGGTGGCTCGTTATCGTCGTATTCAGACGCGTGAGAAGGTGCCGCATATGGGCCCGATTCTTGCGGCGCGTGCGGTGGCGTATGCGCAGGGGGCCATCATGACCGGTGCCCTGTTGACGGGCTGGTGCGATGCGATTCTTGGCTACCATCTGGTGATGGTGTCTACGCGCGGTTTTTCGGTGGTCTTTTGGGAGGTTCTTGTTAATTGTGTGGGCAGTGTTGCCCTGCTGATTGCTGGCCTGTGGGCGCAGCATTGTTGTCGTATTCCGCCGGAGGATGATGAGGATGCGGCCTCCTCTTCCGGTGCTGTCAAGCCGCGAGAGGGAGGAACCTATGTCGGCTCCTAACCAGAATAGTTATTCGCCGAATGGACGGTATGGGCAGGACGCCCAGCAGGGTCAGTATGGTCAGGGCCAGCCTGTTCAGCAGAACCAGTACGGGCAGTACCAGCAGGCGGCTTACGGTCAGCCTGGTGCCCAGTATGACCAGCAGGCGCAGTATGGACAGCAAGCCCAGTACGGTCAGCAGGTTCCGCCTGCTGCCGCGTACCCGAACGCGCCGCAGCCAGTATCTTCTCAGCCGGTAAGCTCCCAGCCGGTTCCCCCGCAATCTGTGCCGGAGCCGCAGTGGGTACCCGCCGCCTCCGGCTACCTGACGGTTCGTTTTGTTCACACTATTTCTGCCTTGGCGTTCCCGATTCTTGCGGGTGTTGCCCTGTATTGTGCGGGTGCGTTCTTCGGTGGCCCGGAGGCGCTACGCATCGTCGGTCTGGCGGTAATCGCGGTGTTTGGTCTGTGGGGTCTGTGGTGGATTCTGACCACTCCGCGCCGCACTCGCGCACTCGGCTACGCGCTGGAGTCGAATCACCTGATGGCTCGCCGTGGCATCGTGTTCCGTTCCATGAGCTCCATGCCGTACGGTCGTATCCAGTATGTTGATGTGGATTCGGGCCCGCTCGAGCGCATGTGCGGTGTTGCCCGCCTGACGGTGCGCACCGCGGGCACGACCACCGGCACGATGGTGCTGTTCGGTATTCCGCTGAACGTGGCGGAGGAGCTGCGTGCGGATCTGGTGCGCCGCGCCGATGAGCGAATGGCGGCACTCTAATGAGTACCCCGGTTCCGCCCAACCCCGTGCCGCAGGCACCGCAGCCTCCTGCCTCACAGACGCCGCAGGAGCAGAAGTGGTGGCGTGCCGATATCCGCACGTTCATCATGAACCTCTGGTTCATTATTCTGCTGGCGTTCGGCTTCTTTCAGAGCATTATCCTGAATATTCTGACCACCCCGCCGAATGAGTGGGGTGCGCGCCTGACGCAGGCATTCGACGAGAACAGTAGTTACCTCAGCGCGACGTACTCGCAGCTCATCGGCTTCGCCGTGCTCGTACTGATTCTGGTCGGTGGCTCGATTGATTGGTGGTTTACCCGCTACAGCCTGGACGATTTGGCGATTCACCGCCGTAGCGGTTTTCTGTTCAAGAAGAACCGCACGATTCGTCTGGAGAGCGTGCAGAGCGTGGACATTTCGCGTCCTCTGGTGGCGCGCCTGCTGGGCCTATCGGAGCTTCGTTTTGAGGTGGCTGACGGCTCTTCGGAGGCGCTGCACATCAAGTACGTTTCTGCCCGCAAGGCGGAGGTGCTGCGCCGCACCGCGATGGCGAGTATTAACCTGCTACGTTCGGAGGCGGCTGGCCGCCCGGTCGATGTGCTGCCCGGCAGTATGCAGATTTCGGCGGAGCGCATGCCGGCTGCCGATCAGCTGCATCAGCCGTTCGAGGCGTCCTACGAAGCCTCTTATGGCGCACCCGTGCAGGGCGGTACCCAGCCCGCTAATCAGCAGGTAGAACCTCAGCAGGGCGGTTACTTGCAGCCCACACCCCAGCAGCCCGGTACTCAGTACCCCGGCGCATCCCGCCGCGGCGCTCGCATGCCGATGCCGGTCGCGGCTGACCCCTCGCAGCCGCCGATTTTCCGCATCTCGAATGTGCGTCTGATTGCCTCCATCATGCTGGAGCACCTGGTGTGGCTGGTGCCCGTCGTGTGCCTCATGCTGGGTGCAGCCGTCTTGGCTGCGGTGGTGAGCGGTGAGAACCCGTTCTTCATTTTCATGGCGTTGCTACCCGGCACCTTCGTACCGCTGCTCGGTTACTTTGGTACGTTGTGGGCACGTTTTGACGGTGCCGCGAATTTCAAAATCACCCCGAGCGGTCAGGGCGGTGTGACCCTGCGGTACGGTTTCACCGGTACGCACACCCAGAACGTGATGGTTGAGCGTATTCAGGCGCTGGCGGTGGAGCAGTCCATTCTGTGGCGTGTGTTCGGCTGGTACCGCATCAAGATGACCATTGCCGGTATCGGTGTTGAGCAGAACGACAACCAGAAGCTGGTGACCCGCAATGTTGCCCTGCCGGTTGGTAATAGGCAGGAGACGCTAATGGTGCTGCGTCTGCTGCTGCCCGCCCTGGATGAGGTGCAGGCGCAGGTGCTACTGGATACCGCCAACGGTTCGTTGAAGCGTCAGCAGCCGCAGGTTCCGGCAATGATTGTGACCCCTTCGTCGGCGCGATGGATGGACCTGCTCACCTGGAAGCGTAACGGTGTGACTACGGTTGGTTACACTGCCGGTTCGGTTCAGGCGACCACCCGCATTGATTCTGATGCGGCACGCTCGAGCGTTGGTGAGCATACGCGCGGTGACCTGCTTCTGATTCGTGGCGGCTACTTTATCCGCACGCTGTCGATTGTGCCGGTCAACCGTGTGTTGAGCGTGAGCCGAGGTCAGGGCCCGCTGCAGCGTGCCTTCGGATGCGCGAGTGTGCATTTCGGTACGGTTCCCGGCCCGGTGCGCACGCTCATGATGCACCTACCGCCGCGTGTCTGCGAGGACCTGGTGTGGTTGATGACGGTTCGGCTGGAGGGCATTGAGCCCTACTACCGCGTACCGGAACCTGCGCTGGGTTCTGCGCCTGCTGCGAATGGGTACAGCGCGAATGGGTACAGCGCGCGCTAACCCGCCAGCAAAACTACAGAACGTGCTCTGCCGCCGGTGTTCTTCATAACACTGACGGCAGGGCCGGCGTGAAAGGGAGAATATACTTAAAGCCGTGATACAGCATTCAAAACCTGCGCGTTTGGGCATTGGAATTATTTCAGCCGGGAGGGTCGGATCCGTCCTCGGTGCGGCTTTGCGCGCCTGCGAGCACACTATTGTGGGTGTTCACGCGGTCTCTGAGGCTTCTCAGGAGCGCGCCGCGATGCTGCTTCCCGATGTGCCGCTGCTGCCGGTGGAGCAGATTGCTGAGCGTAGCGAATTGCTGATTCTTGCGGTTCCCGATGATGAGCTGCCGGGCCTTGTCACCTACCTGGCGTCTTCGGGAAGTATTACCGCCGGTCAGATTCTGGTGCACACCTCCGGCCGTCACGGCACCGAGGTTCTCGCACCGGCGACCGCGCTGGGTGCTATCGGTTTGGCGATTCACCCCGCCATGACTTTTACCGGCATGTCCGTGGACCTGCAGCGCCTGAATGGCACCTGCTTCGCCGTGACCGGGCCCGCGCCGTTCATCCCGATTGCTCAGGCACTCGTGGTGGAAATGGGCGGCGAACCCGTGCACGTTGCCGAGGCTGACCGGGCGCTCTACCACGCAGCCCTGGCGCACGCCGCGAACCACCTCGTGACCATCCTGGGTCAGTCCCAGCAGATGCTCGCCTCCATCGGTATTGAGGACCCTGCACGCTATATGGGGCCGCTCGTGCGAGCCGCCGTGGACAATGCGCTCGCCAGCGGCGAAGGGGCGCTCACCGGGCCCGTGGCACGTGGAGACGCAGGCACCGTGAAGGCTCACCTTCAGGCTCTGAATGAGTACTCAGAGCATGAAAAAACAGGTGATATTACAGACTCTTACGCCGCTCTGGCACACGCAACCGCAAAAAGAGCGCATAATAGAGGTTTGTTAAACGATGAACAACTGGGACGAATTGAGAATCTGCTGGGTGAGTCTTCGGACCGCAACCACCCCGGCGATATTGATGATTCAGCCCCCGAAAACAAGGAGTTCTCGTCATGACTGAGACTTCGAAGCCCCGAGTCGTGACCACCATTGCGGATTTCCGCACGGCAATCACCGAAGCTCTTGCCGCAGCGCAGGAGGAACTGGACCGAGCAGCCCGCCAGGAGGCGGAGCAGAACGGCACCGCAGTTCAGTACAAGAACGCATCCCTGGGCTACGTGCCCACCATGGGCGCCCTGCACGACGGCCACGCAACCCTGTTGCGTCGCGCCGCTGAACAGAACGATGTAGTGGTCGCCTCCATTTTCGTGAACCCGCTGCAGTTTGGCCCCGGCGAGGATTACGAAGCATACCCGCGCACCCTGGAGGCAGACGCTGCCCTGGCCGGTACCGCCGGTGTTGACATTATTTTTGCCCCCGAGGTTGAAGAGATGTACCCCGACGGCGACCCGCTCATCCGCATTTCGAGCGGTGAGCTGGGCACCAAGTTTGAGGGTGCGACCCGTCCGGGCCACTTTGATGGCGTGCTGACCGTGGTCAATAAGTTCTTCAACATTATTCGCCCCGCAGCCGGTAACCACCCGGTGAACGCGTACTTCGGTCAGAAGGACGCTCAGCAGTACATCCTGATCCAGCGTATGGTACGCGATTTCAACCACGACGTGACCATGCGCCCTGTGTCGATCGTTCGCGACGATAACGGTCTGGCGCTGTCTTCGCGTAATGGCTACCTGTCGGATGAGGAGCGTGAATCTGCCCTGGTGCTGTCCCGCACCCTGGCGATGCTGCGTGAGAATTCGCTGAACCGTGGCTTCCACGAGATTGATTTGGACGGTGCGCGTGAGCGTATCAACTCCACTCCGGGTGTACGCCTTGACTACCTGGAACTGGTCGACCCGATGACTTTCGGTGAGCCGACTGAGGAGTCGGAGCGAGTGCTGGCACTGGTTGCTGCGTTCGTTGGCCCGACCCGCCTGATTGACAACATGGACCTGCGCTAAGCGTTCGTTCGTTTAGAAGAGTCCCCAACACACTACACAGATAGGTATCACTGTGAGCACTGAGCACACTGCCGCACCGGCGATTGCTGATATGTCCGAGCAGATGCAGATTCGCCTGGAGAAGCGTGCGAAGCTGATCGAGTCGGGTCGCGAGGCATACCCGGTGGGTCTGCTGGATTCTGAGGGTAACCGCGTGGAGCCCAACCACATTGAGGATTTGCGCGCCGAGTACGATCCGAAGCTGGCTGCTGAGGAGCTGAAGGCTGGCGACGAGACTGACCGTGTGGTGCATGTTGGCGGTCGCGTGGTGTTCGTCCGTAACACCGGTAAGCTGTGCTTTGCGACCCTGCAGGGTGGTACCGAGGGTAAGCGCATCCAGGCGATGCTGTCGCTGGCTGAGGTTGGCGAGGAGTCCCTGGCTGAGTGGAAGTCCCTGGTTGACCTGGGCGACCACGTGTTCGTGACCGGCCGCGTGATTGTTTCTCGCCGCGGTGAGCTGTCCATTATGGTGACCGACTGGAAGATGGCGTCGAAGGCGCTGCGCCCCATGCCGGTTCTGCACAAGGACCTCAACGAGGAAACCCGCGTTCGCCAGCGTTACCTGGACCTGATGGTTCGCGATGAGGCTCGCGAGCTGGTGAAGAAGCGCGCCCTGATTACCCGCACCGTCCGCCGCGTGCTGGAGGATCACGGCTACATTGAGGTTGAGACCCCCGTTCTGCAGCTGGTGCACGGTGGCGCGACGGCTCGCCCGTTCCGCACCCACCTGAACGCTTTTGACCAGCCGATGACCATGCGTATTGCGACCGAGCTGCCGCTCAAGCGTGCAGTGGTGGGTGGTATTGACCGCGTGTACGAGATTGGCCGCGTGTTCCGTAACGAGGGTGTGGACTCGACCCACAGCCCCGAGTTCACCACCCTGGAATGCTACGAGACCTACGCTGACCAGTTTGTGATGGCTGAGCGCATGAAGGAGATTATCCAGAGCTGCGCGAAGGCTGTCGGTACCGAGCGTATTGAGACCGAGAACGGCACCATTGACCTGTTCGGTGAGTGGAAGTGGGTTGGCGTGTACCCGGGCCTGTCCGAGGCTGTAGGCGTTGAGATTACCCCCGAGACTGACGCTTCCGTTTTGCGTGAGATTGCTGAGAAGCACGAGGTGGACATCGACCCGAAGTGGGACGCTGAGAAGCTGGTGACCGAGCTCTTCGGTGAGATCGTTGAGCCGACCCTGGTGAACCCGACCTTCGTGTACGATTACCCGCCGAGCGCTCAGCCGCTGGCTCGTCCGCACCGTTCTGGTGCACCGCTGATTGAGGCGTGGGACCTGATTATTGGCGGTATGGAGCGCGGTACCGCGTTCTCCGAGCTGATTGACCCGGTCATTCAGCGTGAGCGTCTGACCGCTCAGTCGCTGCTGGCTGCTGCCGGTGACGATGAGGCGATGGAGCTGGATGAGGACTTCCTGCGCGCCCTGGAGCACGGTGCACCCCCGATGGGTGGTCTGGGTCTGGGCATTGACCGTCTGATTATGCTGCTGGCGGGCGATCAGGATCCGGAGCGTCCGGGTACTGTGGTGCGTCAGCCCGGTATTCGTGAGACTATTCTCTTCCCCCTGATGAAGCCGGAAGCCTAAGCTTTAGCTTCACCTCTAGGGTTTCTTTAACTTTGCCTTTAGGGGCGTTAGTGCGGCGGGTGCCGCGGATACGGTTGTATCTGCGGCACCCGCCGTTTTCTGTGCATTCTTTTGCACGGTGTATAGCTTCTGGGGTGGGGTTTTCTGTTTATTTGCACAGGTCAGGGGCGTTTTAGGGTGCTTTTTTGCTCCATTCTGGTGCTGATTTATGCTGCTCTATTCACTCTGGCGGGGGTTTCTGTTCTTATACATGAATGCGTTACATAGAAAATAATGAGGGGATGGGAGGTGGAAGAATTTCGCTTTTGGATAGAGCTGAAATGTACGGTGCGAATGGTCTAATGTGCGGGCTCGTACGGGCGCTATATTTCACTCAGATTGTCGGGGACGCCGGGGTGCATTATTAGGTGTCATTGTCTCTGGGCGCTGTGTCTGATTTCTGGAAGAATCCAAAGTATTTGCACTCTGAACTTCACTTTAATGTTCTTGTAGTGAGTGCAGATTTAACGGGGACGCACAGAAGCGATATGTTGCTGCGGGTGATTGGTGCATTGTTTCAATGCTCAGAATGTTTTCGGAATCTTAATGTATTTCTGTTACTATATGAAAGAAAATTAGTACATAAATATATCCGGCACACTATTTTCTCAATCCCGATAGAGGCTTTTGGGTTTACTCCACAGGATATATGCAACAGATGAGGAGGTGCCTCAATGGCACAGAAGGTTCGCATCATCCTTGAAGATGATCTCGATGGCGGCCCCGCAGACGAAACTATCCGTTTTGGCCTGGACGGCGCACACTACGAAATCGATTTGTCCTCCGCAAACGCAGCTCGCCTGCGTGACGCTATCCGCCCCTTCGTAGCGAAGTCCCGCCGCGTGCAGGGCACCGCTACCCAGCGCACCCGTGCACCCCGTGGCACCGCAGCTCCGGTTAAGCGCAACCCCGAGACCGCAGCAATCCGCGAATGGGCTAAGGCTAACGGCCACAAGGTTTCTGACCGCGGCCGCATCCACCAGGATGTTCAGGACGCATACTACGAAGCAATGAAGGCTCAGGACTAAGAGTTCCAAGACTAAAGGCTCTCAGCATTCACGCTGTCGGAGGGCTTAGTGCTTTAGGGCGCTAATCCTCCGGACGCTAAAGGCGGATGGTGTTATCACCATCCGCCTTTAGTTTTGCCCCGGTATTTCTTGATATGTGTTGCATATCTGCTGGGGGTGGTGGGGTGTTTTTATATCACCGATTCCAATTAACTATTTACATGTAAAATATATTGATCCTTTGCCGTTGCCCGCTTCTGAATTATCAGCAGGAAGAGCAGAGGAATCGGATGCGCAATCCGGTATCGAGTTTCCGGTATCGAGTTCGGGCTCCCCATTTAGGTTTCATGCATTGGCAGGAACACTAAAGGTAATGGTGCATTAATCTCTTCAAAGCGGAGGGGGGTATGCGCTGTGATATTCACGCGGTCGTTGAGTCGAGTATTCCATCGAAGAGGCTGGAATGTACTGACTGAAATTTTTGAATAATTGGGGACCCTGCATCTTCGGTGGCGCTTTCGGAACGTACGGGTTATCTCTTGATGGGGCACCGAAATGATGCGGGAATTATCCGGGAAATAAGCGCCGTGTTATCGGGTAAATATTTTTTGCGAATTATTGAAATTTCTCACTTAAACATATAAATTTTAAAAAATTTCTGCAATATATTCATGCACGTGCAGGAAACAAGCGGTTTGGGTGTTGGTCTATGTGGGTTCTTGTGTGTTTGCCTCTCCAGTGTGTCTCCGTATCAGCGCTGCAGCCCATCAAAACCACCCCCGAGCCCCTCGGTGCCCACCTGTAGCACCTCCCCGCCAGAAGCCCCGAAACCGCACCTAAGCCGCGCCTCAAACGCCTCGAACAGCTCATCTGTTCTCTTGATGGCGAACAGACGCCCATCAGACCGCCCTTTCGGCCGCGCTCAACGTACTCTTGTATCAATAGGAAAATGCAAGGAGTGCGTAAATGTTTGAACGCTTTACCGATCGAGCTCGGCGCGTTGTGGTGCTTGCCCAGGAAGAGGCACGCATGCTCAACCACAACTACATCGGTACCGAACACCTGCTGCTCGGTCTGATTCACGAGGGCGAAGGCATCGGTGCTCGCGCCCTGGAATCATTGGGCGTTACCCTGAACGCAGTACGTGAACAGGTTCAGGACATCGTCGGCCCCGGCCCCCAGGCGCCTAACGGCCACATCCCCTTCACCCCGCGCGCGAAGAAGGTTCTCGAACTGTCCATGCGCGAGGCTATTCAGCTGAACCACGGCTACATCGGCACCGAACACATCCTGCTGGGCATGGTTCGTGCCAACGAGGGCGTGGCAAACCAGGTGCTGGTCAAGCTGGGCGCTGAGCCCGCTGCCGTGCGCCAGGCTGTTATGGACCTGATTTCCGGTTACCCCGGCAACAACTCCGGTGAAAAGGAAACCGCCGGCGTGGGTGCAGGTAACTCTCGCGAAGGCACTCCCGCGGGTTCGACCATCCTGGATCAGTTCGGCCGCAACCTCACTGCAGCAGCACGTGAGGGCGAGCTGGACCCGGTCATCGGCCGCCACAAGGAGATGGAACGCGTCATGCAGGTCCTCTCCCGCCGTACCAAGAACAACCCCGTTCTGATTGGTGAGCCCGGCGTCGGTAAGACCGCCGTCGTGGAGGGCCTGGCACAGGCTATCGTGCACGGTGACGTCCCCGAGACCCTCAAGGACAAGCACCTGTACACCCTGGACCTCGGCTCCCTGGTTGCAGGTTCCCGCTACCGCGGTGATTTCGAAGAGCGCCTGAAGAAGGTTCTGAAGGAAATCCGTTCCCGCGGTGACATCATCCTGTTCATTGACGAGATCCACACCCTCGTTGGTGCAGGTGCCGCAGAGGGCGCGATTGACGCTGCCTCCATCCTCAAGCCCATGCTGGCTCGAGGCGAACTGCAGACCATCGGTGCAACCACCCTGGACGAGTACCGCAAGCACATTGAGAAGGACGCCGCCCTGGAGCGCCGCTTCCAGCCGATTCAGGTGGAGGAGCCCTCCCAGGAGCTCGCCGTGCAGATCCTCAAGGGCGTGCGCGATAAGTACGAGGCACACCACCGCGTCACCATTACCGACGAGGCAATCGAGACTGCCGTGAACCTTGCGGCACGCTACATCTCTGACCGCTTCTTGCCGGATAAGGCTGTCGACCTGATTGATGAGGCGGGCGCACGCCTGCGTATCAAGCGCATGACCGCACCCCCGGAAATCAAGCTGCTCGACGAGAAGGCCGCCAAGCTACGCCAGCAGAAGGAAGACGCCATCAACTCCCAGGATTACGAGAAGGCCGCAGGCCTGCGTGATCAGGAGCAGAAGGTCCTGGCTGAGAAGGAAGAAGCCGAGAAGGCATGGCGCGAAGGCGGCGACGCATTCGGCACCGTGACCCCCGAGGTTATTTCTGAGGTTCTTGCCGCTTCCACCGGTGTTCCCGTCTACAAGATTACCGAGGAAGAGTCCAGCCGCCTGCTGACCATGGAGCAGGAGCTCCACAAGCGCGTTATCGGCCAGGAGCACGCTATTGCGGCACTGTCCCGCGCTATCCGCCGTACCCGTGCAGGTCTGAAGGACCCGCGCCGCCCCGGTGGTTCGTTCATCTTCGCCGGCCCGACCGGTGTGGGTAAGACCGAGCTTGCCAAGGCACTTGCCGAGTTCCTGTTCGGCGATGAGGATTCGCTCATCACCCTGGATATGTCCGAGTACCAGGAGAAGCACACCGTCTCCCGTCTGTTCGGTGCGCCTCCCGGCTACGTTGGCTACGATGAGGGCGGCCAGCTGACCGAGAAGGTCCGCCGCAAGCCCTTCTCCGTGGTCCTGTTCGACGAGGTTGAGAAGGCTCACGCCGACCTGTTCAACTCGTTGCTGCAGATCCTGGAAGACGGTCGCCTGACCGACTCGCAGGGTCGCGTGGTGGACTTCAAGAACACCGTCATCATCATGACCACCAACCTGGGTTCGCGTGACGTGAACCGCCGCATCCCGGTTGGTTTCCAGGCGATGGATGACACTGCAGCCGACTACGAGCGTATGCAGGCACGCGTGATGGAGAACCTCAAGGAGCACTTCCGCCCCGAGTTCCTGAACCGTGTGGATGACATTATCGTCTTCCCGCAGCTCTCCGAGTCTGAGATTCTGCAGATTGTGGACCTGTTCGTGGGTCGCCTGGCTAAGCGCCTCGCGGAGCAGGATATGTCCATTGAGCTGACCAACGCTGCGAAGGTCCTCATGGCGGCTAAGGGTTACGACCCGTCCATGGGTGCTCGTCCGCTGCGCCGCGAGATGCAGCGCAACATTGAGGACGCCCTGTCCGAAAAGATCCTCTTCGGCGACATCAAGCCCGGTGAGAAGATCACCGTGGACGTTGAGGGCGAGGGCGACTCCGCGAAGTTCGTCTTCTCTTCTCAGCCGATGAAGGAGCTGGCTCTGGACTCGGTGCAGGAGCTGAACGAGGGCGAGTCTTCCGAGGCTCCCGCAGCTGAGGCACCTGTTTCTGAGGCTCGAGAGGGTCAGGGTGGGGACTAAGCCCTAGGTAGCTAGGTTTTAGCGTACTAAACGCCTGTGGGGCGGTACCGGAATTATTCGGTACCGCCCCACAGTCGTTTCTATGCTTTTATAAGCCCCAGGAGCCTCTAGGAGCCTGTCTGCGGCGAGTACTAGAGCGAGACGAGCACTGCATCACCCTGCGTGACTTCGCGGGCGAGAGCGTCCACCAGCAGCCCCGTATAGCAGCGCTGTAGCTGTTCGGCGGCGGGGGAGAGCGCGTACAGCGCCTTGAGCGGGCGGTGCACCGCGGCGGGTGCATCCGCGGGGAACGCAAAGTCAGGCGAAGAAGCTGCAGCGGATGAAGAGGTCATGTCGCCAGCAGAAGCTACGCCCGCACCCAGGATGAGCTCGCGATTCACCGGCTCATGCGCCGCACGCAGCACCGCCATGACCGCCCCGCGCACCTGACGGTCCGTGCCGTGCCAACTCTGACCCTTCGGGGTGTAGTCCGCCTCCGGCTTGCCCGCCGCAACCCAGGCACACAAATCCTCCACCGGGCACAGCTCGCAGGTCGGGGACTTCGCCGTGCAGACCAGCGCACCAAGCTCCATGGTCGCCGCATTCCACAGGCAGGAGGTGGGGGTGTCGGTGGGCATGAGCGCCTCCGCCAGGCGAGTCTCAGCCGCCGTCAACGAACGCGAGGGCAACGCCTTGCCGGAGACAGCTCGCGCATGCACACGGCGGATATTCGTATCAATGACCGTGGCGCGCAGACCAAACGCGAACACGCTAATCGCCGCCGCTGTGTAGGAACCCACGCCCGGCAGAGCCAGTAGCGCCTCGTAGTCGGCGGGAACCTCGCCGCCGTGCTGCTCCACAATCGCCACGGCGGCACCGTGCAGACGCTGCGCACGGCGCGGGTAACCCAGACGGCCCCAGGCGCGCACCGCCTCCGAGGCGGGCTCGGCGGCAAGGTCGGCGGGGGTGGGCCAGCGGCGCATCCACTCCTCCCACACGGGTAGAACGCGCTTGACGGGGGTCTGCTGCAGCATGAACTCACTGACCATCACGCCCCAGGGGGTGCACTCGTCACGACGCCACGGCAAATCGCGTGCCTGGTCGAGGAACCACTGGTTGATTCGGTGGTGGAGCGCCTCGGTATTCGTGCCTTCGGGCAGGGTCGGTTCCGGGCGTGTGCGTGCGGTGCGTTTGGGCTCTGAGGTCATCCGAAAAGCCTACGCCACAGGGCATATATTCCCAAAACCGCATGAACGGGGTTCACTGTGATTCTCAGGGTTAAACCCGGTATCCTTAAGAGTATGTCTGAAAATGGTCCCGTTCTGCCTCCCGAAGTCTACCGCCGCCGTCGCATCGTGGCGGTTATTGCTCTGCTCGCTGTCATTCTGCTGCTGGTTGCCGGCGTGACCTCCATGGTCGGCATGATTAACGGCAAGAAGGACGCCACTGTAGCCTCCACCGCGACGGCTTCCGGCGCGCCCTTCCAGAGCTTCAGTGCTCGCCCCTCCGAAACTGCTTCGGCAACCCCGTCCGCTAGCGCGACCGCGTCTGCGTCGGCTACCGCAACTGCTTCGGCAACCCCCTCGGTGACCGCTTCTGCGGCACCCACTGCAAGCGTGACCACCGCCGCAGCAACCCCTGCGGCAACCACCCCCGCGGCGACCCCGACTACCCCCGCACCCTCGGTGACCACTGCGGCTGTTGTTGCGGCGTGCACCGCGAACGACCTGAAGGTGACCGTCACCCCCGCGAAGCGTACCTTCGCAGCCGGTGAGCAGGTGTCCTTCCACGTGACCTACACGAACTCTTCGAAGACCCCCTGCGCTGTGGGTGGCGAGGGTGCGAACACCGGCGTGGACCTGAACATCACCTCCGGTGCGGCTCAGGTGTACACCCGCAGCCTGTGCGCGGCGACCGCCGTTCAGAAGTCTGAGGTGGCCGCAGGTGCCGAGGGCGCAACCGACCTGGCGTGGGACCGTAAGATCAATGTCCTGGGTTGCTCCTCCGCTTCGACCGCTCAGAAGGGTTCCTACTGGGCTGCGGTCACCGTCAATGGTGTGAGCTCGGCTCCGGTGAACTTCGTGATTCAGTAGTTCACTTCTATAGTTTTCGCCCCGTGCGGGTGTGAGAATCCCCCGTGCTGGATGTTCTTCCGGCACGGGGGCTTCTCGTATGAGCTTTTGTCTGGCTATTACTTGGAGGCGCGAGGCTTGGCGAAGCGGCGCTCGCCCAGGTACCCGAGCAGGCTACCGAAAGCGGTCCACTGCAGTGCCGCCAACAGCAGGGTGGACAGGTCGGTCACCTCAAAAGAATTGGGGATGACCTTGAACCACAGCAGCGGCAGGTAAATCAGGAAAAGAATGGGGGACGCCCACACGAAGAACGGGACGGGGCGCTTAGCCGACGGATACTTGGTTTGTGAGTACGACATTGTGACCTCCTTGGGGTGTCAAGGTGCGGAGAAAACTCCGCTGTCACTGCATCATAGCGCAAAAATATTCTCCGGGGGGGGGATTACGCGCCGCTGACTTAGAGATATTTCTCCAGGCTGCTCTCCGCCATGCGGGACAGCTGCTCACGCACCGTGCGGGCACGAGCCTCACCCACACCGTCCACGGCGCGCAGATCCTCAAGGGACGCCGCCATCAGAGCCTGCAGGCTACCGAAGCGCTCCACCAGACGCTCAGAAATAGCGTTCGGGATGCTCGGAATACCGGCGAGCAGACGGAAACCGCGAGGCTGCAGAGGAAGCTCCAGGTCGGGGTTCTCACCAAAGCCGACAGTGCGGGCAATCGTGCGCAGATCCACGATGTCCATATCGTCCAGGTTCTGAAGCGCCTCAACGCCAGTGGTGATCAGTTCGTCGTTCACCTCGGGCAGGTAGTCGCGTAGGATCAGGTCGCTAGCGGTCATCTCGGGGGCGCGCAGCTCCTCCAGCTGCAGGGCAATCAGGCGGCCGTGCACGCCGAGCTCCAACACGTAGTGGCTGACCTCGCGGATAATGCGGTTCACCATCTCCATGCGCTGCAGGGTCATTGCCACATCGCCCAGGGAAACGTTCGATTCAATCTCCAGGGCAGACAGGCTGGAGAGCACCGAACGCAGGCGCTTCTTATAGCTTTCAAGGGTCTGAATCGCCTGGTTTGCGCGGGCCATCAGGTACTGGCTGTCTTCAACCATGTAGCGGGTGCCGTCAACGTACACCGAAATCACGGACATCGACGCGCTCACCGAAATCACCGGGAAACCGGTCTGAATCGCGGTGCGTTCGGCGGTGCGGTGGCGGGTGCCGGACTCGTTCGTGTCAATGGAGGCGTCCGGCATGAGCTGCACGCCGGCGTGTAGTAGGCGGGTGGCGTCGCGGTCGCAGATGATAGCGCCATCCATCTTCGCCAGCTCGCGCAGGCGGGTTGCGGAGAACTCGGTGTCGATGTTGAAACCACCCGAAGACAGGGAGGATACGGTGCGGTCGGATCCGAGTACGATGAGTGCGCCCGTACGGCCACGCATGATGCGTTCCAGGCCCTCGCGGAGCTCGGTGCCGGGGGCGATTCGGGCGATAGTTTTAAGCAATAGGTCACTATAATTCATCTGCACGAAAACCATTGTACCCGTAAGGGCGGTTATTGAGCCAGGTCAGGGGCGGAACGGCGGGCTAAAGTGCCTCAAAAACGAATGTATATTCTCGATATTTATACGGGAGTGCACGGGACTAAACTATCTGCGTTTAAGAGTAAAAATCTGTTCTGCGGTACCCCATTTCGCCGTGACCAAACACCGCGCACCATATCGCCCCAGAACCTAAAATAGACCCATGACCGCGCGCACGAAAAACACCAAAACCGCACCCGCCTACCGCTGCACCGAATGCGGCTGGACCACCGCCAAATGGGTAGGCCGCTGCGGCGAATGCCAAACCTGGGGCACCGTCGAAGAAGCCGCCGGGGGCACCCGCGCGCGTACTCGCGCCGCATCCAGCGTGCAGAAGCCCGCCCAGCCCATCGCAGAAGTCGACTCGCGCGTAGCCGCCTACATGAGCACCGGAAACCCCGAATTTGATCGCGTGCTCGGCGGTGGACTCGTACCCGGCGCGGTCATCCTCATGGCGGGTGAACCCGGCGTGGGCAAATCCACCCTGCTGCTGGACGTCGCCGCCACCTTCGCGCGCGGCACCGCTCAGAATGCGGGGCAGAACACCCCGGCACACAATACCCCGGCACAAGGCACCCAGCCGCCGCGCCCGGTCCTGTACATTACCGGCGAGGAATCCGCCGCGCAGGTCAAGCTCCGCGCCGACCGCATCCGCGCCATCGCGGACACCCTCTACCTGACCAGCGAAACCGACCTCGGCACCGCCCTGGCGCATATTGAGCAGGTGAACCCCTCCCTGCTGGTCATCGACTCCGTGCAGACCCTCGCCTCCGCAGAAGTTGAGGGTAGTGCCGGCGGTGTGACCCAGGTGCGTGAGGTCGCCGCCTCCGTGATTGCCGCCGCGAAGGAACGCAATATGTGCACCCTGCTCGTGGGCCACGTGACCAAGGAAGGCACCATCGCGGGCCCGCGCCTGCTCGAACACCTGGTGGACGTGGTCTGCCAGTTTGAAGGCGATAAGCACTCGAATATCCGCATGCTGCGCGCCATTAAGAACCGCTTCGGACCCACCGACGAGGTGGGCTGCTTCGACATGCACGAGGACGGTATCGCGCCGGTGCTGGACCCCTCCGGTATGTTCGTTTCGAGTACCCCGCACCCGGTGGCTGGCACCTGCGTGACTGTCACGATGGAGGGCCGCCGCCCCCTGCTCGCGGAGGTGCAGGCCCTGCTGGATCAGGCGGTGGCACCCGCCCCTCGCCGTACCGTCTCGGGTCTGGACTCGGCACGTATTCAGATGCTGTTGGCGGTGCTGCAACGCCGCGCCGGGCTGAACGTGGGCAAGCTCGACTGCTACGTTTCTACCGTGGGTGGTGCAAAAATTGCCGAGCCCGCCGCCGACCTGGCGTGCGTTATGGCGCTTGCCTCGGCGGCACAGAATAAGCCGCTACCGCGCAAGCTCGCGGTCTTCGGCGAGGTCGGTCTGGCGGGTGAGGTGCGCGCCGTGCCGGGCATCCGCCAGCGCATTGCGGAGGTGGGTCGCCTGGGCTTCACGCACGTGCTGGTGCCCGCCTCCCCGACCGGCGTGGGGGACGTGCCCGAGGGCGTGACCGTGCGTGAGGTAACCACCCTGGGTGAGGCGCTCGCGCTGCTCTTCCCGCAGAAGTAGCCGTCCGCGCATCAACAGCATAGAGATAGCAAGAAAGGGGGGCACCCGGCTGGCGTAAATGCCACCGGGAGCCCCCTCTTTGTGAAACCCCTCTGTGGAAACTTTCTGAGGAAACCCTCTGTGGAAACACCGCTAAGAGCGGCTTTCCTCCTCGTTCTCGTGCAACATAATGTTAATCGAACGGGTATTCAGTTTATTCGTGCGGTGGGCGTTGACCGCGGTATTGGTCATGTCGTCAACCACCATCGAGTCGTCCATGTCAGTATCAACGATCGGAATGGCCGAGGTTCGCGGCGCATGCTGCGTGACCGCCTCGCCCAGGGGCACAAGAACCGCCACTGCGTCCTTGTGGGACATGCCGGTCGCCTCCATAAAGTCGACCACAATCAGGCGGAGCATCAGCACCAGCGACTCGCCCTCAAAGGTTGCCACACCCATCGTGCGCGGCTCGAGGGTGCCGGCAAGCTTAATCATGCGCTCGCGTGCCTCCATCATGTAGTGCTCGCGTTCGCTTTCGGTCGGGGCAGACATGCCTAGGCCGAGGCTCTGCGCCGCGAGCGACAGCTCGGTCAGTGCGTCACTGAGTGAAAGCTGCGCCGCGGTACGCAGCTGCACGTGGTGAATCGTGGACGCCATACGGCGGTTGAGCACGCGGTCGTTACGAATCGCCAAATCCACCGCCGCAAGAGTCTTCGCCATGCGCGCCAGCTCGCCTTTACTCTTGCGGCTATTCCAGGACAGCTCATTCATACCCTGCGCGGTAATCAGGTCGCCTCGGCACGCATCATACAGCGGTTGCAGAGCACGGGCATCGAGTAGGCTCTGGTACGCCTTGTTGTAGTCGTAGTAGCGGATCGCTTCGGAGGACAGCTGGAAAACCTTCGCGAACGCATCCATGAGAGCTTGGGCGCGGGCACGCGGGTTCTTACGCGGGTCACGTGGCATCAGGTACATGGCGAGGAACGCGAAGGCGCCACCGACAATGCCGTCGAAACTGCGGGTGAACGCGTCATCAGGCACGGGCAGTAGCAACGTGAAACAGGCCTGGAAGCTGAGCTGAATCGTAAAAATAATGCCCTTATCAATAAATCGGGCAATAATCACGGTCAAGAAAAGCACCACTGCCGCCTGCCAGGTACCGTGACCGAGCAGAATCAGCAGAAGGTCGCCAATGAGAATGCCGAGGGTCACGCCGAAGGAGACCTCAAGGATTCGGCGGGAATGCTTGGCGCCGCTCACATAGCCCAGGGATACGAGGGCAGCGACCGGCGCGAAAATGGGCTCGTGGTGGCCCAGGATGCGCTCAGCGAAAAGCCAAGCGCCCATAGACGCCGCAACAATCTGCACAGACTGAAAGAAGTCAGCCCGGACGCGTTCAACTCCCTCACGGACGAACTGTCGGGTGTTCTGTTCAGTAGTGCGTAGAATGTCTGCGAATCGTGCCATGGGCACCATCATACCGGCGCGGGTGCGGTGCACAAGGGGGTAGGGGAGTGTTGGGTTGAAGTGTGAGAGACCCCGCGCCCTGTACTTGCCCGTAGCCGCGCTGTAGCCGCGTTTTTCGAGGAAATCTAATAAAGCCGCTGTTCGAGCCCCTGTTACGCAACCTAGTACGCAATCTAGCCGCGGAGGCGGCGCGCCACCCTCGCCAGCAGACCCGGCTGGGCGGGGTGCATCTCGGCGGTTTCAGAAGATGACTCAGGCTCAACGGTGACGGGGCGCGTTTCTTCAGCGCCGTGCGCCCCGTGAATACCGTGCGCGCTGTGCCCGCCACCGATTGCGCGGGCACGTTCGAGCTGCCGGCGGTGCTCGGCGTCCCAGGAGTGTGCCCGGTCAGACATTGCCCACTCGAACCCCGCGGTGAGGGAGGTTTCGGTGAAGAGATCGCGGGCGGCACGGACGGTTGCACCCAACGGCTCGGGGAGCGCCGGGACCTGCTCCACGGCGGGGAAAGGCGCGGGTGCTTCTGCGTTGCCGCGAGCGTCTGCCTCGCCGTGAGTTTCTGCATCAGGCGCAAGAATCTGCGCGAGCAGGTAAGCACGTTCGGCGCGCAGAACCTCCAGCAGCTCGGTACGGCGTGCATCCGATGCCACCGCCGCGTGCCGCAAGGCGGCGGCAACCATCAGCTCGGGAACACCACCGGCGAGCATGCCCAACGGCAGGGTGAACTCGCCCAGACCGTACAGGCTCAGGGCGCCACCCGCACGCATCTGCGTGAAGGCATCCGGTACGAGGGCGAGCACGGGAATACCCGCCGCGGCGGAGAACACCGCCGGATGGTAGCGGCTGGTCAGCGTGAACGCCGCCGCACGGTGCACGGTAACGCTCTGGTCGGCGTGCAGAATCGGCAGCAGGGTCGCCGGGGTGGAGGGGCTGAGCCGCTCAGCGATGCGCTGGTGTACCTGAATATCGCCGCTTTCGGGGTTCTGCGGGTTGCCAAAATGGCTCAGGAACACGGGCGCGTAGCCGTGCTCGCGCCACATGTTATCGAGCAGACACGCAATCTGCTGCGCCTGCTGTTCGGTGCACTCGTTGACGGTGACGCACACGTAGCGCTCGGGTAGCTCATCCAGTGCCTGACCTGCGGAAATACCCTCCGCATAGTGCAGGGTACGCGCAGGGGAAGCCGCCAGGTAGTCGGTGGCATCGTCCACGCTCAGGCGCGCGTCAATACCCCGCTCACGGCACCAAGCGAGGGAAGAACGTTCGCGCACCGTCACCGAACGGGCGGTGCGCAGCATGCGCTCCAGAACCTGCGCATCGTGCGGGTTCAGCACCGGGCCCAGGGACTGGCCGGTCACGTACACGGGCACACCCGCATGCTCGGCGGCACGCACCGCGGCGGCGCGTTCGTAGAGTAGCCAGCCGTAGCGGGAGTTGAGGTTGCCGCCGCCGGAGACCACGACCGCGTCCATGGTGGCGATAGAATCCGCGAAATCCACCATGCGCTCAACGGTCTGCTCCAGCGGATGCAGCACCTCCGGTAGCGCCTGCACCTGCGGCAGAGCCACCAGCTCGGTGATGGAGGGGCGTTCCCGGTCAGTATGTAGCTGTGCCAGGATGCACTCGAGCGCCGCGAGGGTCAGCTCGCGTTCAGCCGGGGCCCAGGGGAAGAGGAAAAACGGCAGGTACTCGTAGGGTGCGCCCGCCTCATGATTTGCCACCTCATGATTTGCCGCCTCACGATTCACTGCCGTGCCGATATAGCGCGCCGAATGGCCCACATCGCGGGTCATGAGGGTGACCGCCGCGCCGCCTTCGGAAAGCGCCTGAGCGCTCGCAATGGTCATGGCTTCGTCACCCACGTGGTAGGTGTGCTGGCCGATATCGCCAATGACGAGCACACGCGGTGCTGTAGAAGGCAGCGCTGTAGAAGAATGATTGTTCTCTGTCACGGCTATGCGCCCTTCTGCTCTGCCGACCCGGTCTCAGTCGACTCAGCCTCAGTGCCGCGACGAACCAGGGACCGCTGATTGAGGGAACGCTTCGCCAAGGAACGCAGCGCGCGGCCCGGGGTGCGCAGGTGCTTGAGAACCCGCAGGCGCTCCTCAATGCTCTGCTGGCGGCTCTCAATAGTCTGCTGACGAGCCTCGATGCGCTCCAGGCGGCTCTCGATAGAGCGCAGAATGTCCAGGGATTCTCGGGTCAGATCGTGCCCGTCAATCACGCGGCGCTCCAGGTCAGCCGCCAAATGTGCCTGGTACAGGTACGCACCCGGTCGGGCACCCGCCTGCAGATCCTCACGGATAGCGCGGGCACGCACCATCGAATCGAAGCGGGCATGCTCAGCCTGACGCTTCACGCTGTTCGCCTCGGCGCCCTCCGCGTCGGGGCGCAGCGACCAGTATGCCAGCGGCTCATCCACCAGCAGAATATCCGCAACGGAGGCGGCACGCATGTTGAACTCCCAGTCGCCGACCACCGGCAGGGACTCGTCGTAGAAACCGACCAGCTCGTGCAGGCTGCGGCGGTAGAGAATGCCAATCGGCACGGCACGGTTCGTGCGGAACAGGAACTGCAAACCGACGCTGGGCAGGCCGTCGTGGAAAATACGTTCCTCGTACACCTCGAACTCGCCCTCGGCGTTCTTGCGTTCGTACCGCTCCACAACGCGGGTGGTGCACATGAGCGCGCCGCTTTCTTCGAGCGCCGCGACGGTGCGTTCCAGGAACTCGGGTGCCCACAGGTCGTCGTCATCGTGAATCGCCACGTACTCGGAGGTGGTCGCCGCCAAACCGGCGTTGGATGCCGCCTCCATATTGCCGCCGGCGGTGGTCAGCAGCTGCACGCGGCCGGAACCCAGCGGGGAAGCCTCAATGACGGCGCGGGTTGCCTGCTCGTCGCCTCCATCGTTAATCACACAGACCGTGTAGTCGGTGAAGGTCTGCTGCGCAATGTTCTCCAGCGCGCGGCTCAAGAAGCGGGGGCGGCCCTTCGTGCGGACCAGAATAGCTACGGTAGGGGAAGACATAACCACAATCAGTCGAGGGTGAGCGGGCCCGTGCCAGCCCAGGAACTCAACCCATTATGAAGGTGTGCACTGTTCAGACTCAACCCGCCACCCGTCCACGCCGCAGCAGCAGGCACACAGAGGCATACACCGCCCCTAAAAACTAGCTGATGGACTGTAGCGCCACCATCGCCAGCACACCGAGCACAAAGCACGCCGGAATGGTTACCAGCCACACCAGAAGAATCTGCAGAACAATCCTGGACTTCAGCGCGTTAAAACGCTGGTTCACGCCCGCGCCGAGCGCCGATGCCGTCGCCAGGTGCGAGGAGGAGAACGGCACCTGCAGCAGGAAGTAGCCGAGCACCTGCACCACCGCGGTCGTACCCTGAGCGACCGCGCCACGGAACGGGTCCAGGCGCACCATCTTGTAGGCGAAGGTGTAGCCGATGCGGCGGCCACCGGTCAGCGTACCCGCACCCAGGCTGAGGGCAATAATGAAGGTGCCCAGCAACATCCCTCCCCAGGTGAGGGATTGAATCAGCGCCGGATCCATGATGCGTTCACTCAGCAGCGCCCACAGCAGCAGGTACAGGTAGCCGGTCTGCAGGCCGTGGAGCAGCGAAATTGCGGAGGCAGACACCGCCAGCACCTCGCGGGCATGCTGATTCACCAGGCGCGGGTTATGGCCGACCACCAGCCGGTAGAACGGCACCACCATCAGCCAGGACAGCAGAAAAATGAGCGGCGGCAAGTAGAAGAGCGGCAACAGAGTCGCCCCAAAAATATGCGGCAGGAATGCGAGCGAACCGAACCCTTCAGCGGCGCTGTCAATCCTCGTTTGGGTCCACCAGCTCACACCGGCGAGGGCACCGACCAGTGCGTGGGTCGAGGAGGACGGCAGCCGCAGGAACCAGGTGAGCACGCCCCAGATAGCGCAGACCAACAGCGCCGCAACGATGCCGTTCAGGCCGGTAATACCCTCCGGGGCGCTCACCCACGAGGCGGAATATTCACCGAGCAGCAGGAACGCACCGACCACGCCGAGCACGTTGAAGAGCGCGGCAAGGTACAGGGCGGAGCGCTCGCCAAGGGCGCGGGTACGCACCGGAACAGCGACGGAGTTGGAGGCGTCGTGCACACCGGTAACGTAGACCGCGGCAATGAAGGCGCAGCAGGCTAGAAGACCCAGGAACATTAGGATTCCTGAACGATAATGCGGCCGATCTCGGCGGACACATCACGCATAGAGTTGGAGGCGGCGGTCAGCTGCGCCAGGAAGGTGGCGTAGCGGCGGTACCGTTCGGGGGTGTAACGCTCGGCAATGTACGCGTCGTATTCTTCGGCGGTGCGTAGCGCCTGGCGGGAGATGCGCAGCATGTCCATCCAGTAGTTGTCGAGGCCGCGAATATCGGCAAGTTTGGGGATGACGGCGGCGGTCAGCACCGCCTGACGCTGAATAATGTCCAGGATTGAGGTGATGTGCGTGGCGAAGCCGTCAATGCTGTGCAGGGACAGCACGTGCGCGGCGCTGGTGAGTTTCTCGACGGCGTTGGTGAGCTTGCGCGCCAGCGTGTACAGGTCTTCACGCGGGATGGGCGGGGAGAAGGAGCTGCGCACCTCAGTGAGGGTACGGAACAGCAGGTTCGTGGAGTCCGCCTCGTGGGTGAGCATGCGTTCGAAGAGTTCGGGGTACTCCGCGACGGGGGAGCCGACCATTTCAGAGAGCAATGCCGCCGCCTCACCGACCTGCGCTGAAATTTCAGCGAGGGAGGCGAGGGAGTCGTTGGCGTGGGGGAAAAGTCGGTGCAGCATAGTTCCCAGTCTAACCAGTATTGGGTGCTGCGGGTGCGCATAGCCCGTGGGTATCTCACGAGCGCTCAACCTGCACACGTTACTGCGCCGCCCTGTAAACGTTATAGCGCCGACCTGTTCGCGGTTCCGCATGACGGTTTTAAACAAAAGACGGTGGGGGTCGATTTCTCGACCCCCACCGGAACGTTTAGGGATGTCGGGTTGGGAGCGCCTCTCGGCGGAAGGCCGCTCGAAGCGGCTAAAGATTTGGAGCCCGGGGCTACCTATTAGCAACCCGACATCTTGTAATTATTATCCACCCGCACCCGGCACAGAGTCAATTAGAAACAGGCTTTTCACGCCTCTGCGACCCAATGTGGAACCTGTGCCAATTCGCGGCACGAACCCGCATTTTTAGGCGCCTAAACGTTGCAGAAGACTAGAATGCTTCGAGGCTGGTCTGCGTTTTTCCCTGTGCAGATTTTTCCTGCGCAGAATCAGCCACCGAAGCGCCGTTAGCCTGCTGACCAGCCTCAACGGCGCGTAGCTGGGCGGCGACCGCCTCCAAATCGTGCGCGATCTGCTCCATCTGCTGAGCCTGACGCGGCAGGCGAGCACGACGCTCCACCGCCTCACGCTTCACCTCGTGGCTACCCGGAACCGCAGCATCCTGCCCGGCAGAGCGCGCATAATCGGTGCGAATACCCAACGCCACCACGTGCGCAAACGCCGCGCAACGTTCCATCGCAATGTCCATATCGCCGGTGTACAGGCCCGCCAGAATCTCATCAATCGTGCGGACCACCTCGTCGGCGCTCGGCGGGTCGGGAACACCCGCCACCACGTGCGAACGGTAATCCTCCGCCATGCCCAGCTCAAAAGCACGGCTCACTCCGCGCGGCGAACGATGCACCACATCCCGCAGCCAGTACATACGCCACAGCGCACCCGGCAGGGAGTGGGCGCTTGCGTGCGACCAGAGTTCGGCGAGCATCTCAATTCCGTAGTCGTCGGTGAAGCTGACGAGCCGCTCGGTCATCTGCTCGTCGGTGCCGCGTCCGCGCATCAGCAAGATGCGTGCGGAGGCGTGCGCCGCCTCTTCGCGTGCGGCGGGGTCCATGCCACCTTCGTGGCGTTCAAATTTCTCGGCGGAGTAGAGGACGGGTCGGTGGTGGGTGCGGTGACGTGAGCGCCCGGAGGCGCCGGTTGATGTTGGGGGTGTAGACATAGGATTTTCCAGTGTACCGTTCATTGGCGGGGGGTCGGTAGTGTATAGTATTTCTATCTGCACACTTTCAGTTTTGTGTGGATAGGAGCGCCTTTAGCTCAGTCGGTAGAGCTACGGACTTTTAATCCGCAGGTCGTGGGTTCGAGCCCCACAGGGCGCACTAGCCGACCCGTCGCCTCCCGCTTTGCGGGGGTCGGCGGGTTTTTGCGTCTTCACCCTTATGCACGGGGTTTTACCCCGTGCCTATCCCGTGTGGTGGGGCGTGTTCTGCCGGGTTGGTCTGGCAGTTTTTGATTCGTGTACGTTGACCCGAAAAGATGAGGAAACCCGTGAGCGTCACCATTAAGAACCCCGAAGAAATCACGATTCTTGCCACCGGCGGCACGATCGATAAGTTCTATTCGGTGGCGGGCACCATGGATATTGGTGAGCCTGCCGCTAAGGACCTGCTAGACCGCGTGATTACCGATATCCGTTTTGATATTCGCCCGCTGATTGGCAAGGACAGCCTGGACATGACCGATGAGGATCGTGCCGAGCTGACCAAGGCGCTGAACGCTGTCACTAACGACCAGGTGCTCATCACGCACGGTACCGACACCATGCCGGAGACTGCCCGCTACCTGGTCGAGCACGCTGACCTGGGCGATAAGGTTGTGGTGCTGACCGGCGCGATGCAGCCGGCTGTGATGGCTCGTTCGGATGCCGGTTTCAACCTGGGTGCCGCTATTGCCGCCCTGAACCTGCTGGAGCCGGGCGTGTACATCAGCATGAGCGGTCGTATTTTCCCTGCTGAGAGCGTGCGTAAGGACCGCTCTCGCGGTATTTTTGAGGGCTAAGATGGCTGATTCCGCTCGTGCGCGGCGGGGCGAACCGGTTTCTGCTGCTGAGCTTGCGCAGGTGGAGGGGTCCTCGGATCTTATCCCGCAGGAGCGTATGTCCCAGGAGAGTATGTCTCAGGCGCAGTTTATGCAGCTGCAGGCTATTGAGGAGCTGAAGCAGCAGGCTGACGAGTTCTGGAATGTCACCAGTGATTACCCGCTGCCGGCTAAGAACCTGTACCTGGTGCGTGTGCTGCTGCTGGTCGTGCCCTCGCTGCTCATTGTTTATTACTTCATTCGCGTCACGCTTTTCCCGATTGGTGCGGTGCCGCTGGTCTACTTGGTGATGCATATGTGGCTTGCCATGATTTACCGGGCGAACCGTTCGGTGAAGCTGGTGTGGCTGGCGAATGTGGCATCCGGGGTCGCGGCGGCGATTATGACGGCGTTCTTTGTCTATGCGCTTGTGACGGTGCAGGGCCCGCAGACGCTGCTGGACCGTGTGGGCATGTTCTATACGGTGAGCCTGCTGACGGTCATGGCGTCCTTTGCGCTGGAGGCCCTGTTCTCGCTGTTTTATAGTTTGGCGGTTCGCAGGAGCTTGCGTTTGACGCGGCAGAAGCAGAACTCGGAGCAACAGGCGGAGGATTTCCCCGCGCATCCGCCCATCTACGCCTCTGACGGGTGAAGCCTGACGGGGTAATGACGAGGTAATGACGGGGTGATGACGAGGCGATAAGCGGCGGTGTGACACACTCTCAGCGATGCCCAGCCACTGCTCAGATTCCCTTAAAGTACGCGTGATACGGTAGAGACAGAAACACGACCCGCACCTGCCAGGAGGTCACCCATGGGCGCTACACACCTGAACACAGATGCCGCTTCATCCGCAGAACACCCGGATGAAGATCTCAGTGTGCAGACTCGCTATCAGGCGCCTATCCGCCAGGCGACGCCTGCCACGCCGGAGGTGTCCGTTCCGCTGAACGTGCCGCCGGTGGTGACTGGTTCGCATCCGGTTATTTCGGCGACTTCTACCGTCGTCATTCAGGATGGTACGAACCCGCCGATTGTGGTGCGTACGCATCCGACGGGTCCTCTACCGCCGTTCCCGGGGCAGGGTCAGGTGCCCGCTTTTCTGCGCACCTACACCGCTGATGAGGTGAAGGAGCGCCAGCAGAAGCTCAAGAAGAACCTGCTGGTCCGCGCCGTTATTTTGTGCATTTTGGCTCTGGTTGAAGGCCTCATTATTTCTCAGTACACGCAGCCGTTGGCGATTTGCTTTGGCTTTGTCGCGGCGCTTTACCTGGTGGTTCAGATGTGGCCGCTGATGCGCCCTCCGCATGATTCGGCGGACGCCTCCGTGTATAGCGTTTGGGCTATCTGCTCCCTGATCGGGTTTGTTGCGGTGGGGTTGGTGCTTTCGCCGATTACGTTCCTGCTGCTGATGCTCGACTGGGCTGGGGTTTCGATGGGCCTAGACCCCCTGCTGATACTTGTTGTCTTGGGTCTGGTCTGGTTGAGCGAGGTCGGTTTATCGTTGCTGACCATTTACCGCTTCAATAACTTGCGAATTGCGATGGCGAACCGGGCAGATTCTCCGTCGCTACCTGACAGTATTTCTGCGACGGTTGACCCGTCCACTTCTGCCTAAAGTTTTGTGGCGGCGCGGTAGACGAACGCCGCGCCGCCACCCACACTCACACCACACACTCGCTCATACGTTGTCCGCACACTATCAGCCGATATCCGAAAGATTCAGCTATGTCCGCTGTCGAGTCCTCTCCGCCATCCGCTCCGAACACCGCGCATCCTACGAAGCCCGCCACCCCCACTCTCGTGTCTGTGGCGGGTTGGGTTCTGCTCGCTATTGCTGTGGGCTGGCTGGCGCTGATTGCGTACACCGGCATTTCCTACGCGACTACCCATTTGGCGCACCTGTCGACCTGGCGCGCCCAGTCGCTGGTGGATGCGCAGGCGTACTATCCGGTGCTTTTCTTGATGGTCAGCGCGTTCGGTAACGTGACCCTGCACGGCTTCTGCACGGTGGCGTATCTGCGTGGTTACCGGTGGGCGGCATTGGTGCTGTCGGTGGCGTTGGCGTTGGGCGTGTTGGCTTCTTTGCTGATTATGCTGACCGTAGCGGCTCTTCTGGGCACGTTGAATGGCGCGCCAAGCCAGGATGTTGAGCTGCTGCTCAGTAGCGCTTCGCCGTTGTACACGCCGGTGTATGTGGCTGGCCCGTACATGCTGGTGTGTGTTGTGGCGTTGGCGTTGGTGTGGTCGCGTCAGTCGCGTTCTTATATGGAGGCGCGCCGTGATTGGCGTGTGCGCCGCAGCGAGGATTACCTGATTTAGCCTCATGGATTCTGGCCGCGGGGCTTGCGGATCCTGGGCCTGCGGCTCACCGATAACTTTATTCACCTAACCACGTATTCAACCAACCACTATTCACCCAACCACAGTTAGGATGACTCGTGCACCCTACTTCCGAACCTGCGCACGAACCCTCATCGCAGACTAGCCCCAGCTCTACCGCCCCTGCCGCGCCTCAGGTGGTGCTCCCGCCGCGGCCGAAGGCGCTACGCGGCGTCATGTGGTGCGCTACAGCCATCATTATTCTGTCGGCAATCCAACGTATTTATGTATCTATCCATAACGAGGTGCCAGATCGCGTTATGGAAATGATGCCGGGCATCATCATTTCAGGCATATTCGCTACCTTGGTCTTCTCTCTCATACCGATTTTCGTCCTCCGCCGACTGTTGAAGGGCCGTAGATGGGCGTACTTCCTCACCCTCTTCGGTAGCGCTTTTGCAGTTTTTGTTGGGGCCCTGAGTTTGCAATCTTTCATCTCGGCTGATTACTTCTCCAGGCTGGCGGATGAATCATTGACTTCAAGGCCCCGAGACTACGTAGTTTCCATTGTGGTGAGTGACATTATGGAAGCTTTTCTCACGGTCTTCTACCTGGTGATAGTTGTGCTGCTCATCAGCCGTTCCACCAGGATATACATGACCACTGCGAGGGTCGCGCGGTTGAAAGCACGCGAACAGGTGAACGCCGATGATGGCTGGGTCGTTTTCCATCAGGAAGCAGAAATGGGCGCTCGCCTGGACGAAGAGCAGACACGTCGGGAAGAGAAGGAAGCTAACCGACGGGCTGAG
>ERZ772770.6-NODE-6-length-58871-cov-3.45214_pt1 | contig 58871 bp, 50 predicted proteins | sample MGYA00511361_ERZ772770 | MGnify/ENA primary metagenome ERZ772770 (study PRJEB29015, sample SAMEA2738026) | human oral metagenome | biome: human oral; feature: human-associated habitat; material: saliva | place: China | collected 2251 ... | reverse complement strand
CTACCACAACACCTGGGACTAACCCCTCAACCAACACGTTTTGTCCTATAACCCCAATTTTGCGTAGTTTAAAGCTCGACGCCGGCTGCGGCTGGAGCAGGGCGTTTGGCGGCGCTAGCGGCCCGTAAAATGTCGCGCGGGCTTAGCTCCACCTGGCTACGTAGCTGCGCTAGCAGGGCCGCATCAGCATCGGTTAGGGGAGCTAGGGTGATATTGGCTGCGGCAGCGTCTATGGCTGCCGCAGTGGGGGCGGTGTCCGCTGGGGCGTCAGCGTTGGCTACAGCGTCGCTGTCAGCATCGCTAGGCTCAGCATCAAGACTCTGGCCCTCTAGTGCCTGGTTGAGTGCGCTAGCGGAGTTGTCAGTGTCTACTTGGGCACTAGTGACCGAGTCGGGCGGGTTTATGTAGGCAGCATCATCAAAATCGCCGCTGTCGGCGCCAGCAGTGGCGGCTGGGGCGAAATCGGTCTCAGCGCTGGCTGCGTCAGTAGCCTGTGCGCTAGCGTCGGCGCTGGCCTGTTCAGCGTCAGTGTCAGCCGCAGTGGCCTGTTCAGCGTCAGCCTGGCTAGAGTCAGTGGAGGAGACAGCAGGCTCCGTGGAGGAATCAGTGGGCTCAGCCAGGGGAGCTTGCCCAGGCTGGGACTGTAGGGCATCGCGGCCGCTAACAGCGACGTCGTCGGCTACAGAAACCGTGTCAGTGACAGTTTCTTTAAGGGCCTCAAGCGGATTGCTTAGATCACGCTTAATGGCCTCAAGATCCTCACCCATAACGTCACGCACAATTTTGCGCGGGTCGTAATTGCGCGGGTCAAAATCAGCCAGCTTCAGATCTGACAACTCTGGGCCTAGCTCCTCGCGTACCGAAGCCTTAGCGCCTTCCAAGCTCACGCGGGCTTTACGCACAAACTGGGCGAAAGTACGCGTGTATTCAGGCAGCCGGGAGGGGCCGATCACCACCATGATCACCAGCAGGATTACTAGGAACTCGCCACCGCTAATACCAAACACGTCTCTTAGTATAAATTCCCCTATGCAGCTGCGGCGCCTAACCGGGGCCAATTTATGCCCTAGGAATGATGGCCTTGCCCACCTGGTGAGCTAGTTGGCCATATTTTCTTCCTTAAGGCGATACTATGTAAGCGCTGTTCCCACCCGTCATATGCCAGGAGTATCTGTTGCGTGCTGATAAAAACCTCACCTGGGTCTATACCGAGGAGCAGGCTTTCGAAGACGAGGTGCTGACGTTGGCCCGTCTGCGCGGCACTGAACTGGGGGCCACCCCGGTCTCCAGCGGTACAGGTGCAGCGCTGCGTATGCTGGCAGCCGTCTCGCGAGCCAAAGCTGTAGCTGAGGTTGGTACCGGGGTTGGAGTCTCAGGCTTGTGGTTGCTTTCAGGCATGGGTTCCGACGGCGTACTAACCACCATTGATCTGGAGGCTGAACTACATCGCCAAGCTAGGCGCATGTTTATGAATGCCGGTTACCAAGCTTCGCGCTTCCGCATGATTAACGGACGCGCCAGCGACGTGATGCCGCGTATGGCAGCCAACTCTTACGACATGGTGGTACTGGACTGTGGCCCCAGCGAAAGCGCCAACCTAGTCAACATGGCGCTACGTATGCTGCGCGTAGGCGGCATCCTAGCCATCACGCGCGCGCTATGGAACGACAATGTGGCTGACCCGGCCCGTCGCGATCCGCAAACCGTAATCATGCGTCAACTGGGGCGTGAACTTATCGCCCACGAGCAGCTGCTGACCAATATCCTGCCAGTGGGCGACGGCTTGCTAGTTAGCGTCAAACTCAGCTAGATAGCCAAACCCGGCTAGAGACCCAAACTGATTAGACCTAATTAGAGCCAAAATGGTTAGGGCCGAAACTGGTTAGGCTCAAGACTGGTTAGACCGAATTAGACGTGGGGGGCCGCTTGCATTGCAAGCGGCCCCCCACAGCTTGGTTTGAGGTTTGGTTTGCTAAAGGCGCATTTGTAAAAGCGCAGATTAAGACGCGGTGCCTTTAAACCGGGCTGACGCCTAGGCTACGGCCAGCCAGGCCGCGTGCGCGGTGACCCAGCTTGCGCGCCACCCCAGCTAGACCCTGGGCGGCGCTGGAGCCAGCGGCGGGGCGGCCGTCGTCGGCAATAGAAGCCGGCACCCCACAGTCAGAGCCTTCGCGCACATTAATGTCCAGTGGCAGCTGCGCTAGCACCGGCACTTCATAACCCAGCTCGCGGCTCAAGTTAGCGGCCACCTGGGCGCCCCCGCCGGAACCGAAAATCTCTAGGGTGGTGCCGTCAGGCTGCTCAATGTAGGACATGTTCTCGATTACCCCAACCACCTTCTGCTTGGTTTGGCTGGCAATCAGGCCAGTGCGCTCAGCCACCTCAGCGGCAGCGGCCTGTGGGGTGGTTACTACCAAAATCTCGGCGTTAGGTAGCAGCTGAGCCACCGAAATGGTTACGTCACCGGTTCCCGGAGGTAGATCTAGCAACAGCACGTCTAGATCGCCCCAGAACACGTCGGTGAGGAACTGCTGCACGGCGCGGTGCAGCATCGGGCCACGCCACACCACTGGCTGGTGTTCTCCCACAAACATGCCGATAGAAATAACCTTCACCCCGTGGGAAACCGGGGGCACAATCATGCCGTCAAGCTGGGTGGGTACGTGGTCCACACCCAACATGCGGGGGATAGAGAAACCGTAAATATCGGCGTCAACCACGCCAACGTTGAGTCCCTGGGCGGCCATGGCGGCAGCTAAGTTAGCGGTTACCGAAGATTTACCAACGCCGCCCTTACCGGAGGTGACCGCATAGACGCGGGTTAGGTTGCCGGGCTTGGTGAAAGGAATTTCGGGCTCGGCCACGCCACCACGTAGCTTTGTGCGTAGGGCGGCGCGCTCCTCGTCGTTCATAACCCCCAGCTCCACCTTGACGCTGGTTACGCCAGCGACGGCGCCAACCTCGCGTTGGGTGTCAGCGGTTAGGGTGTCTTTAAGCGGGCAACCTGCCACGGTGAGGTTCAAACCGATAGTAACTGCGCCGTCGTCGGCAATATCAATAGAACGCACCATGCCCAGCTGCGTAACTGGGCGGCGAATTTCAGGATCAATGACGCGCTCTAGAGCGGCCTCAATAGCCTCTTGGGTGGGTAGTGTCATGAGCTAATACTAAAGCCCAGCTAACACTTCTATTGAACCTGTGCGGTCATAGATCACATTTGAGATATCTAGCAGCGAAAAAGCTGCCGCCCCCAAAAGGGTGTTAGCTGGGCCAATAGACGGCGTCTAGTCGTGGTTGGAAGTAGGCTTGTTTTGCTGTTGGCACTGCTGATCTAACTGATACTGCTGATCTAACTGCGCCTGGCGCTGAGCAAACTCTGCCTGCTGCTGGGCGGCAGCCTGGATCAGGTTACGTTCCTCGGCCACAATCTCCATTAGTAAGTCACGCATCTCTGAACGCACAAAGTCGCGGGTGGCCACATCGTTCATAGCTAGACGCAGCGCCGCAATTTCACGGGTCAGAAACTCAGTGTCAGCCAGGTTGCGCTCAGCGCGCTGACGATCCTGCTCAGCAGTTACGCGGTCACGGTCATCTTGGCGGTTCTGCGCCAACATAATCAGCGGCGCTGAATATGAAGCCTGAGTAGAAAAAGCCAGGTTAAGCAGGATGAATGGGTACTCATCCCAGGCATAACCCACGCTAGCTAGGGCCACATTCGCAACGATCCAGGCGGTTACGAAAATGGTCATATACAGCACGAATGAGGGCGAACCCATAAAGCGGGCGGTGGCCTCAGCAAAACGGCCAAAACCGTCCTTATCGCCGCTGCTGCGCCGCCACGGCTTCCAGCCGCGCTGTGAAGGGTCTAGGGGAGTGTCTAGAGAGTCAGCCATTTGCACTCTTTTCGATGGCCTCATCGGTTACGTCATCGTCAGCGTCACGCCAGTCATCGGGCATGAGGTGGTCCAAAACGTCATCGACGCTGACGGCTCCCACCAGGCGGTCTGCATCATCTACTACAGCCAAGGCGGTTAGGTTATAGGTAGCCAAAATACGGGTAACCGTACCAATAGAGTCACCCGGGGAAACTGATTCCAGATCCCGATCAATAATGGAGCCCACCAGGGTTTGGGGAGGCTCACGTAGGGCCCGCTGTAAATGCACCACGCCAATAAAACGACCAGTAGGCGACTCTAGTGGGGGACGAGCCACGAAACCCATAGTGGCCAGGGCCGGGCTGCCCTCCTCCTTACGGGCGTGGGCCAGGAAGGTGGCCACAGTGGCCTCGGGAGGCAAAATAATAGGCTCAGTGGTCATCAAACCACCTGCGGTGTAGTCGTCATAAGCCATCAGACGGCGCACGTCGGCAGCCTCATCGGGCTCCATCAAGGCCAGCAGGGCTTCAGCTTTAGGTAAGGGCAGCTCAGAGACTAGGTCGGCGGCGTCGTCAGGCTGCATAACATCCAAAACGTCGGCGGCGCGTGGGGCCTCAAGCTTAGACAAAATAGCTAGCGAATCCTCAGCCGAAAGCTCCTCCAGGGCGTCAGCTAGGCGCTCATCGGTTAGGGCTGTGGCCACTTCAAGGCGGCGGGTGGGGGGTAGCTCATGTAAGGCGTCAGCCAGGTCAGCAGGCTTTAGATCCTCCATGGTGGCCAGCAGCGCACTAACCCCCTGCTCATTAGGGCGCAGCGACAGGCCGATGACGTCGCCCACCTCAACGGTGAAAGTCTCGCCTTTGCGGAGCCCCAGGCGCCCAGTGACCGGGCGCTGCACAAATAGGCGCGTCACATTCCAGTCATGGTTGCGGTCTTTTTCGATGCACACGTCGCGGATTTCCACGGTGCCCGACCCGTCACGCAGGGTTACGCGCTTATCTAAAAGCTCACCCACCACCAGGGTCTCTAGTGAACGCTGGGAGAAACGACGCATATTAAGCACGCCGGTAGTAATTACTGCCCCTGGTTCCATGGCGGTTACGCGGGAAAGGGGCACAAATACTCGACGGCGCCCGGGCACCTCAACTACCAGTCCCACTGCACGGGGAGCTGCGCGCAGGTTAATTAAAACGACGACGTCAACTACTTTGCCTACCTGATCACCAAGTGGGTCAAAGACCGCTGTGCCGGCTAAACGAGCGATGTAGACGCGGGTTGCGGAACGGGTGCGCATAACCTCCATGCCCTCAGGTTAGCCCCCTAGCTATGGCCAGAGCTAACCACAAAAGTGTGAAAAGATCGGCTAAATAAACCAAATAGTTTTGGGGTGGCACCTCTTTAGTAAGTGCCACCCCAAAACCTAGATTAGCCAGTAAAGACAGTTTTAATGGCTAAATTTCACCGGTCTTAACTACGTATCAGCCGCGCAGAGAACGTACCCAGTTTTCGACGTCGTCGGTGTCACGCGGAATATCGGCGGTGATGCGACGGGCGCTGCCATCAGGGTCAATGACAATGTCGTCCTCAATACGCACAGCCTGGCCGCGCAGCTCCTCAGGTACCTGCAGGTCGTCGGCGCGGAAGTACAGGCCCGGCTCAATGGTGAAGCACATGCCCGGCTCTAGCAGCGCATCCATGTACATTTCACGCCGTGCCTGGGCGCAGTCGTGCACATCCAGACCCAGGTGGTGGCTGGTGCCGTGCACCATCCAGCGGCGGTGGTACTGGCCCTCAGCCGAAAGTGACTGGGCAGCAGTGACGCCCTCAGGCAGGCAGCCCCAAGACTCTAGACGCTCAGCCAGAACCTCCATGGCGGCATTGTGCAGGTCGCGGAAACGCACCCCGGGCTCGTTAGCCTTAGCGAAAGAAGCATCGGCGGCGTCGAGAACTGCCTGATAAATCTTGCGCTGAGCCTCAGAGAAAGTACCCGAAACCGGCAGGGTACGGGTCACGTCAGCGGTGTAGAGCGAGTCCACCTCGGCGCCGGCGTCAACCAGCACCATGTCAGACTCAAGCACGCGCCCATCGTTGTTAATCCAGTGCAGCGTGTTGGCGTGGTTACCGGAGGCGGCAATGGTGTCATAGCCCAGACCGTTACCCTCTTCGCGGGCCACGGCGCCAAAAGCACCCTCCAGCACACGCTCACCACGCCAGTGCTCAGTGGCGCGCGGCAGGGAACGAATCAGCTTTTCAAAACCGGACTTGGTGACCGAGACAGCCAGTTCCAGCTGCTCAATTTCCCACGGGTCCTTAATTAAACGTAGCTCAGCCAAAGCCTCTAGCAGCTTGGCGTCGTTAGCGGCGTTAACCTGGGCGTCTACTGCACCGTTTTGGCTGCGCACCTGGTTAACCAGCTCAGTGACGCTGGGGTCAGCCTCGCTAACCACACACAGCTCTAGCGTGCCCGCATCCTTAGCTAGGGCGTCACCTAGAGAGTCAATGTGGGCGCAAGCGATACCGGTGGCGTGCTCAACTTCCTCCAGGGAAGGACGCACCCCTACCCACAGCTCGCCGTAGCGCGGGTCGCCATAAAACTCTTCACTTGAACGCGAAGCACGCGGACGGAAGTAAAGCACAGCGGTGTGGGTGGGGCCCTGGCCGCCGTCGCGGATAGGCTCAAGCACCAGCACGGCGTCGGGCTCAAAATCAGTGCCGGTACCGGTCAGGTGAGCAAAAGCCGAGTGCGGGCGGAAGCGGTAATCGCAGTCATTGTTACGCACCTTAAGCGGGCCGGCAGGAATCACTAGGCGCTTGTTGGGGAACAGCTTGCCCAAAGCCTCACGGCGGGCAGCAGCCCAAGGGGCAGACTCGTTACGACCCTGCGTGTTTTCCGGGCGCGGGCCCCAGTTGGAACCAATGAACTCGCGGAAAGCGGAGTTGGCGGGCTGACGTGAGCGGTTGTTACCACGGTCAGCTAAAGTCTGGTTGTCGCTGGAAGCGGCGGATTTTTCCTCAGTCATAAAGCCATCATAAGCCGTTTAAGGCGCTGGGCCCTAAGCTGTTTAAACGCTGGACTCGCGGCGTGGCTGGGACCTCGCTGGCAGCGAGGCGTCAAGACTCCTAAGGCCGGCATCTTAACAACCGGGTGAGCCTAACGGCGTCGGCGCCACCTAGGCCATACAATCCAAGTGTGCGCATTGATCCTCATACTCATTCAAGTTTTTCCGATGGCACCCAAACCCCAGCACAGTTAATCGCTTCCGCTCTCGAATGCGGTCTGGACGTTATTGGGTTGACCGACCACGACACCACAGATGGATGGCACCAAGCCGCGCAAGCAATTGAAGGTACCAGCCTGAAACTGCTGCGCGGCATGGAAATTTCCTGCTCCTACCAGGGAATTACCCTGCATCTGCTCTCTTACCTACACGACCCTGACAATGTGGCGCTAAACCGCGAGCTTAGGCGTTCGTATGAAGCCCGCCATGAGCGCGCCCGCCTCATGGTTGAGCGGCTAAGCAAGGACTACCCCATCACCTGGGAGGAAGTTGTCGCTCAGGCAGCTGATGGAGCCACTTTGGGGCGCCCCCATATTGCTGACGCGCTGGTAGCCGCCGGGGCTTTTAAAGACCGCAGCGAGGTTTTTGCCGGCCCGCTTAAGGCCGGTTCTCCTTACACCGTGGAGCGTTACGCCCCCGACCCGGTCAAAGCCTGCGCCCTGGTGCGCGCAGCTGGGGGAGTGCCGGTGGTGGCTCACCCGCGCGCCGCTAGCCGCAGCAAGCGCCTGATTCCCGACGAGGTTTTTGCCCGCATGGCTGAGGTTGGTTTGGCTGGTCTTGAGGTTTATCACCGCGATCACGACGACGCCGCCCGTGCGCAGGCCCTGCGTCTTGCTAAGGATCTGGGGCTGGGAATTAGCGGTTCAAGCGACTATCACGGGGCTGGTAAACCTAACCGTTTAGGCGAAAACCTAATGCCGGTAGAGTTCTACGAACTCATTGTGGATCAGGGCCTGCTGCCCATTTTGGAGGGGTAGTGCAGTTCTTTGATCCCCATGTGTTTGCTACCTCGCTAGCCACGCTGGTAGTTATTCAAGACCCGGTGGGGGCCATCCCGATCTTCCTGTCACTAACTGGCAAACAGTCCGATACTCAGCGTAAAAGATCTGCCCGCACAGCTACGCTAGTTAGCCTTGGCGTAATTTTAGTATTCGCTTTAGCTGGACGCTACATTCTAGAATTTCTAGGCATTAGCGTACCTGCTTTGCAGCTATCTGGTGGTCTGTTGCTACTGTTGGTGGCCTTGGAGCTGCTTACTGACAAAATGGATGAAAATCCTGACCCTGACGCTACCGGCGGGGTTAACGCAGCCCTAGTGCCCCTAGGTACGCCCCTACTGGCTGGGCCCGGTGCGATTGTGGCCGCCATGGTGGCAGCTGATTCTTCTGGCTCCACCGCCGGTTGGATTAGTGTGGGTGTGGCTATCGTGGTGTCACACGTGGTCATTTGGCTCACCCTGCACTTCTCCACGGTGCTTAACCGGATTCTTAAGCAATCTGGCATTACCCTGCTAACCCGTATTGCCGGTTTGCTGCTGGCAGCTATTGCGGTGCAGATGATGGTGGACGCGGTAGAGACCTTCGTAAAGCAGTTCGGGGCCTAACGCCCTTAGCGGTGGGACCAGGGGCCCAGCTCAGGGCGCCTGGCACGTGGCCAATCAAAACCGTATGCTGCTGGCTGCAAAAGCCAAGAACAAACCCCCGGCTCAACCGAGCACGGGGGTTTGCGGCGTTTAAAGGAGCCTACCTGAGCCAGTGTACTCCTTAGAGCTCACTCAGTGGGTTTTAAGAAGTTACCCAGTTTTTTGGCTTGGCCAGCAGGCTTGGCTAAGCAGGCTTTTCAGCAGGCTTCTAGCCGGCTTCAAGCTGGTTTTGTCCAGTTGGTTTTACTCAGCAGCTTTAGTGCGGCGAGCACCGCGAGTGCGCTTACGGGGACGACGCGACTTAGCCTGCTTAGTGCGCACGGCGTCGTCGGCCTTACGGTGAGCGCGCCCCCGACCCCGAGAGCGGCCGCGAGAACGGGCGGCAGCGCGAGAGCCAGTGGTGCCCAGATCCTCAATGTATTCAGCGCTTAAACCCTCACGCTTACGCTGCGAGCGCGGCAGGCGGTTACCCACATTCTCAGGAATATCCAGGTCACTGTAGAGGTGGGGACTGGTGTGGTAGGTCTCTACCGGCTCCTTGTACTCCAAGCCCAGCGTCTTGCAGTTCAGGCGCCAACGCGGCAGGTCCTCCCAATCCACAAAGGTGACCGCCGTGCCGTGCTTGCCGGCGCGCCCAGTGCGGCCGATGCGGTGCACGTAGGTCATAGCGTCTTCGGGGCACTCATAGTTAATAACGTGGGTGACGTCGTCGACGTCGATACCACGGGCGGCCACGTCGGTAGCTACCAGCACATCCACCTTGCCGTTACGCAGGGCACGCATGGCCTGCTCGCGAGCACCTTGGCCCAAGTCACCATGCAGCGCGGCCACGGCGAAACCCTGCTTGGCCAGCTCGTGGGTGACTGTGTCGGCGGTGCGCTTGGTGCGACAGAAAATAATGCAGCCTTCGCGCTCGCGGGCCTGCAAAATACGGCAGATAACCTCAACCTTATTCATGGCGTGCACGCGGTAGGCGTACTGGGAGACGCTGCGCACGGTGAGGGTGTCGTCGGCTGGGTCTTCCTGGGCCCGAATATGGGTGGGCTGTTTCATGTAACGCCTGGCTAGGGCAATCACTGCGGCCGGCATGGTGGCGCTAAAGAGCATGGTTTGGCGGTCGGGGCGGGTGGCGGCCAGGATTTTTTCCACGTCGGGCAAGAAACCCAGGTCAAGCATTTCGTCGGCCTCATCAAGCACCACGGTGGTGACGTGGTCTAGACGCAAAATGCCGCGATTAATCAGGTCTAGCAGGCGCCCGGGGGTACCCACAATAACCTCCGCACCAGCTTTAATGGCCTCAATTTGGGGCTCATAGGCGCGCCCGCCATAAACCTGGGCGATGCGCACGGTGCGGTATTTGGCGGCGGCGCTGAGCTCTTCAGCTACCTGTTTGGCCAGCTCACGGGTGGGTAGAATAACCAGGGCCTGGGCGCTGCCGGCGGCTGGGTCTTCATCCCAACCTTCTTCGCCGGGACCTAGGGTGTCCATCAGTAGTGGAATGCCAAAGCCTAGGGTTTTACCGGTACCGGTTTTGGCCTGACCAATAATGTCTGCCCCGTCGAGCGCTACCGGCAGGGTTAATGCCTGGATTGGGAAGGGGTGGGTGATGCCGCGTTCGTCCAGGGCCTTGGTGATTTCCTCTTCCACGCCGTACTGGGCGAAAGTTTTGGTCTCTAAGTCAAGGCTGTCGGCGGTGGCGCTGATGTCTGCGTCTACCTCATCGGGGCGCACAGCGGTGGCGGCAGCGGAGTTAATTAGGCCAGTGTCTACGGCCTCAATGTCAGTATTGTTCTCGCTCATATATGCCTTCAACTTTAGGCGCTTTTTTGGCTTTATGGCAGTGTAAATGGGGTAGTTCACGTCAGCGCCTCACTAATGTGAGCGGCTTTGACTAAACTGTTGCCATGGACACTGCTTCTAATGTTTCAGCCTCTGAGGCCCCCGCGTTTAATTTGGTGGCTGGGCTGGTTACCTGGTCTTTATCGGTGCAATCCATTCGCCTGGGCAAGGATGCTTATATGGCTCCCGACATGGTCACGCGGGCCGCGTTGATGCGGCTAAGTGCCCAAACCACGCAGGATTTTAAGGCGGTTTCTACCCGTAGCCGTGAGCTAGGGGTGGATGCGCTAGATAATGCACAGCCGTTTATGGGGGCGCTGGGTGATTACGATGAGCGCACTCGCCCGGCTGACTGGCCTGAGCGCGTGCTTAAAACTTATTTGGGTATGGGTTTGCTGGGCGACTTTGCGGCCCACGCGGTTTCGCTGCTGCCCCCGGCGCTGGCCTCTGAGCTGGCGCCCTATCTGGACCACCGTGAGCTGGATGCTTTTGCTTCTGCCAGCATTTTGGGTGCAGCCGGTTCTGACCCGCAGCTGGCGGCCCGCCTGGGGCTGTGGGGGCGGCGCGTGGTTGGTGAGGAAGTGGGTACTTTCCACGCTTTGCTGGCACGTTTTAAGGGTTTAGCTGCCGACGACGCCGCCCGCCAGGGCTACCACGACGCCCTGTCTGCTGGGGCGGCCACCCGCATGAAGGGTCTGGGCCTGCGCGTATGAGGCTGGCTGCCTACAAATATGAGGCTGGCTGCCTAAAAACTAACCCCACCGGCTTGGCCGGTGGGGTTTTGTGTGCGCCTCTAGCTGGCGGTGCGGCGCCTAGGGGCGCCTAAAGAATCAAAGAATCACAGGGCGAAGCCCACGCGACGCGGTTCGCTCTCACCTAGCACTACGTAGGCGATGGCTGAGGTGGGCACGTAAACCTTGCGGCCCTTGTCGTCGTCGAGAACAACGGCGGGGGAGCCCTGAGCGGCCTTAATGGTGGAAAGTACGCGCTCTTGGCTGTCGTTGGTCTCGAAGGTTAGCTCGCGCGCAACGTTGGTGATGCCGATGGTGACCTGCATGTAAAGCTCCTAGTAAAGAAGTAGTGGGCCGGCAGGGAATGCGGGAAATTTACTTACATAATGCTACTGCAATGCAAAAAATACACGAATTGGCGTGTATAAGCTGTGTTCCAATAGTTACATGAGCAAATTCTGCTTAACGCCGCCATCGCAGCGCTTTGAGCTGCCACAACCAGATGCTTTCACCATTAAAGCCTCCCAGCTAGTTGGCGAAGGGCGAAATTTGGTGGCTTTGGGGGCGCCGGGCAGCGGTAAAACTACTTTAGCGGTGTCCCTGGTGGCCCAGGCGGTGGCGCAGGGGCGTCAAGCAGTGTTGCTTAGCCCCACGCGCGTGCGTGCAGATCAACTGCGCACCTATTTGGTGCAAGCCCAAACCCAGTTGGCTAACCGCCAGGGCCAAGCGGCGTCGCAGTCACCCCAAACTCAGCCCAGCCCAGCCCAGACCGGTCCGGCGGCGTCGGTGCAGGTGGACACCCCGCGCGTGTTTACCCCGGCGGCTTTTGCACTGCGCATCCTAAGCCAGTGGTTTAGCCAGCGTCTACAACCCCTGCCAGCCCCGGTGTTGCTGATGGGCGCTGATGAGGACGCCGCCCTAGAGCAGCTAATTGGCCAGGTCAGCTGGTCTCAACCAGCTGAAGTAACCCAAACACGCGGTTTTCGCGCCCAAATTCGTAACCTGTTCTCGCGCTGCGGTGAGCTGGGGGTTGACTACCAGCTGCTAGAGCAACTGGGCCAGGCCGCCCAGGTGCAGCTGTGGTGTGAGGCGGCGCCACTGTTAAAACTGTGGGACAGCCAAAGTGACATCAGCGCCGCCAATCGGGCTATGGCGCTGAAACTAGACACCGCCCGCCTGCAAGATCGGGCTCTATATGCGCTAGAGCATTGGTATCAAGCCGATGTAACCGCCCCACCGCAGCTGCCAGATCTGGTGGTGGTAGACGACTACCAAGACTGCACGGCGGCCACCGCCCGCCTACTGCACGTTTTAGCTGCCCTAAACCTTGGCGAGGCTGAGGGACAAGGCGGGTCGGCTGGCCAGATGCCAAGCGCTGGCCTCGATGCTGGGGAGCCTGGCGGCGTCGGGAGCAGGGACAGCACCCAAATAGTGGTGCTAGGCAACCCTGACGAGGCGGTTGAAACCTTCCGTGGCGGTGACCCACTAATGCTGGCCAGTGCCGCACGTGACTTTGACGCCGTCGCCCTAACCCTGCCGCAAGTACATCGCGGCTCACGCCAAATCGCTGCGCTAATTGAACTGGCCGTGCAGCAAGTACAGGTAGCCGGATGCATCAGCCAACGCCGCCCCAATTACCAGCATTTGGTGCAAAACAGCCAAAGCGTGTGCTTTAAAGTGGCGCCAGATGACACTGTCCAGGTGGGGGCTGTGGCCGCACATATGCGCTCACTGCATCTAGAGCAAGGCCTGGCCTGGGGGCAAATGGCGGTGATTGTGCGCCAAAGTAGCTCGGTGGAGCTGATCCGCCAAGAACTACGCCGAGGCGGAGTACCCCTAGCCCCAGACACCCCTGCCCTACTGCTGCGCAGTGAACCAGCCGCGAAGGCCCTACTTGACTGCGCCCGCGCCGCCCTAGAGCAGCTACTGGGCGTGCCGGTGGTGCAAGAAGAAGCAGCCCGCGCCCTGCTACTAAGTCCCCTGGTGGGCTTTAGTGCCATTGAGCTACGTCGGCTGCGACGTATTTTGGGGGAGAGCCCAGATCACCTAAGCACCCGAGTGCTTAGCGACACTGAGCTGTTTGACCAGCTAGAAGCAGCCCCCACCTTGGCAGCCAAAGCTAAAGTAGCCCAAGCCATTAATGAGGCCCTGGCTAAAGAACGCAGCGAAGGGCTAGAGGCCCTGGTGTGGGGGGCCTGGCAGGCCAGCGGCAAAGCCCAATACTGGCGTCAACTGGCCCTAGATATTGAGGCCGACTCGCTGCTGCGCCAACGTGCCGATCATGATCTGGACGTGGTTATTTCCCTGTTTAAACGTCTAGAGGTGTGGAGTGAACGCAATCCTTCAGCCCCCGGTCAGCAGTTCCTTGATGAGCTAGAGGCCCAGCAGGTGGCCTCAGACTCGGTGGCGGCTCTAGGGGCGCGTCCACAGGGTGTTTCGGTGCTGACGGTGGCGGCCTGTGCGGGGCGTCAGTGGGAGTTTGTGGCGGTTTTAGGTATCGACGACGGCGTGTGGCCTAACCTGCGTCTACGTGACAGCCTTACTCAAACCGGTTTACTAACCGACATTGTCTCCCAGCGCATAGCTGACACTGTCAACTTAGCTAGCTTAACTGCCAGCGTGGACCCCCAAGCCCTGGCTCAAGCTCGCGCCCAGATTTGTAGTGACGAGATGCGCCTGCTGGTGGCCGCCATGTCGCGGGCCAACAGTCAACTGTGGCTGGGTGCAGTTAATGGCGGCGAGCAGGGACCCTCCAGTTTCTTCAACTACCTAAGCCGCCAAAGTGGTGTCCCGGTTGAACCAATCCAGCCCGGCGGAGCCTACACTTTGCGCGGCCTGGTAGCTACACTACGTCGGCAATTAATGCTTGATTTAAAACACAACAACGGTACCGAGGCCCCACAAATCGCTGCGCTACTAGCCGCCCTGGCCCAGCGCGGGGTGCCCGGAGCCGATCCGCGCAGCTGGTTGGGGATCGCCGGAGCCAGTCAAATGCTCACCGAGCTGCCTGCCCAGCTAGAAAGCCAAGACCAGCTGGGCGCTGAGGCAGCCAGGTGCGCCGTCGTCGCCCTTAAACAATTACAAGCCCAGCGCGTAAACCAAGCCCGCCAACGCGGGGCGAGACTTTCACCCTCAGACGTGGAAAACATTGAAACCTGCCCGCTGCGCTGGTACCTGCAACGCCACGGGGGCTCGCCGGTAAGCTCTAGCGCCCAGCAGATCGGGGCGCTAATCCACTGGCTGGCCCAGCAAGGTCAAGAACACGGGCTGAGCCGCGAACAGCTACTAGACCTGTTCTATCGTGAACGCTCCAGCCTGCAGCTACCCGGAGGCTGGTATGGGCGCCAAGAAAACCAGCGGGTAGAGAAAATGGTGGAAAACCTGGCCCTTTACCTGGCCAACAGTCCCGCAAACATGCAGGTAGAAGTGGAGTGCCCAGTGCGCGCTCAGGTGGAACTAGAAGTGGATGGCGCCCCGCTTAAAATCAAAATTTCCGGGCGCGCAGACCGGCTAGAACACACCAGTCAAGGCATAGACGTAATCGACTTTAAAACCGGCGCCAGTGTGGACTCTGCTGGCGCCCAAACCAACGCTCAGCTGGCCACTTACCGTGTAGCCCTGCAGGCACGCGGCGAAAACGTGCACGGTGGGGCGCTCATCATGCTGGGTAAAGAAAACAAAAAAGCCCAGGTGGATGCTTTAACCTATCCCGGCTCGCGCGAGTTAGCCCCCAGTGACTACCTAGAAACTGGCCAAGGCTGGGATACAGACCTGATCAGCGCCGCCGCCCGCGACAGTTTAGGGCCCAGCTATCAGGCGCGCACCGGTGAGCATTGCCGCCACTGCGCCTACCAAGATTTCTGCCCCGCCCTAAGCGATCGGAACTACCTATGAGCGCACCAAAACCAGCAGCCGGGGCCCAGTTTCTGGCCCTACCTGCGCCGCCGCAACGCTTAACCCCTGATCAGCTATTTACGGCGTTGGGTGAAAAGCATATGCCCACTGATCAGCAAGAGAAGGTAATTACTGCGCCCCTAAAACCAACTTTGGTGGTGGCCGGGGCTGGCTCAGGTAAAACCGCCACTATGAGTGCGCGCGTAACCTATCTGGTGGCCAGTGGGCAGGTGGACCCTAGCCAAGTACTGGGTCTAACCTTCACCCGTAAAGCCACCCATGAGCTGCGTGAACGCATCGAAAACCGGCTCGGGCAGCTGTATCGCTATCCTGGCTGGACACCGTCAAGTACTCGCTCTAACACTGATGAGTCAGCGTCAGCTGACGCCCCGTCCACAGCTGCCGGCCCATCCACGGCTGCCGAGGCAGGGGGCAGCAACAGCCAAGTCCAAGAGCTCACAGCGGTGGCGGGGGAGGCCACCGTAGCCACCTACAACTCCTTCGCCGGGGCCCTAGTGCGCGAATGGGGCCTAGAAGTAGGCCTCGAAACTGACACCGCCGTACTGACCCCCGCCAGCTCCTGGCAGATCATGTATGAGCTGATGGAAAACTGGGGTCAAGAATTTGAAGAACCCTTCAGCTCTCTAGATTCAGCCACCGATCTGGCCTTGCAGGTAGCCAACTCGCTTAACGAAAACTTACTTAGCGTAGCTGAAGCCCGCGAACTGATGGCAGATCTGAGCCAGAACCTAAAAGACCTGCGCTCAGTGCGCGGGGCAGCCAAAGCGATTGACGCCAAAAGCCTGCCAGCCATGACCAAACGTATCCAAGTGCTGGATCTGGTGGAGCGCTACATTGACTATAAACGTGAAAACTCACTGGTGGACTTTGGCGACCAGGTGGCGCTGGCCTGCCGGATCGTTACTGATGAGCGGGTGGGGCCGCGCGTAATCGCCCAATATCGCGAGCGGTTCAAAGCAGTACTGCTAGACGAGTTCCAAGACACCTCGGTGGCGCAAACCATTTTGCTCTCCAGCCTCTTTGCCGGCTGTGGGGTGGTGGCCGTGGGTGACCCCAACCAGGCCATTTACGGTTGGCGTGGAGCCAGCTCGGCGGCGCTAGGTCAATTCCACCGCCACTTCAGCAACGGCAGTGGCCCGGTACTGCAACTATCCACCGCCTGGCGTAACGACCCACAAATCTTGCAGGCAGCCAACCGCATTAGTGACCCTCTGCGTGCCAGTGGCCAGGTGAAAGTAGAAAAACTGGTTAAACGCCCTGGAGTGGGCGATGAACGCGGCAAAGTATGGGCCGCCAGAGTGCAAGACGGTCTAGCTGAAGCTGAGCTGATCGCCAAATTCTTGGCCCAACGCTGGTCTCCAAGCAAATCCATGGCGGTGCTGTGCCGCACCCGCAGCCAGTTCACCCCGATCGTGGCCGCCCTGATTGAGCGTGGCATTCCAGTAGAGGTGGTGGGTTTAGGGGGCCTGCTGGATGTGCCTGAAGTGGCTGACGTGCGCGCCCTGATGAGCGTGGCTTTAGACCCCACCAGCGCCGACCGCTTAATGCGGCTGATTGACCTGGTGGGGATCGACGCCGCCGATCTAGACGTGGTGTGGAGCTTTGCCCGCGAACTGGTTAACGCCCGCGCTAGCACTGGGCAAAGTAGCGCTGAGCCGCTGCTAGCTGAGGCCCTAAGCGAGATAGTGGTTAACTTTGGGGCATTTGAAGCTTTCTGCAAAAAATATGCCTGCGCGCTGTCACCAGCGGGCCTATACCAAGCCAAACGCCTAGGGCGCATACTGCAAGAAGCTAATGCCGCCGCAAACTTGGAACTGGTGGACTTCATCTCCTGGGCTGAGCGCGCCCTGGGCTTGGATGTTGAAGCTGCTGCGCGCGTGGATGTAAATGAGGTGGGGGCGCGGGCGCTAGCAGCGCTGCGAGCCCAGGCGACGTCGTTCAAATCCCAAAACCCTGAAGCTGGGGCGCAAGTGTTCTTAGGCTGGCTAAACGCGGCCCAAGACCAAGAACGCGGGCTGGAACTACCTGAAGTTGAGCCCGCCCCCGGCGCGGTGCAAGTGCTAACCGTGCACGCCTCCAAAGGTTTGGAATGGGACATAGTGGTGGTTCCCGGCCTGGTGGAAGCCAATTTCCCCAGCTACCGTAGCCGGCCTAAAGAGGACTACACGGTGCTGGCAAACAGCTGGATCACCCAGGTGAGCGAATTCCCCCATACCCTGCGCCGCGACTATGACTCACTGCCGCCGTGCCCATTTATTGGGCTTAGCCCCCAGGCCGGTAAAGATGCGATTTTGGCTGCCGGCGAGGAATACCGCAGTGAGCTTGGTAAATGGGAGGTGGCTGAGGAGCGGCGCCTGGCCTATGTGGCCTACACTCGGGCCCGCAGCCAGCTGCTGCTGACTACCAGCCACTATGCGGCGCTTTCAAAGACCCCCAAGATGACCAGTCGGTTTTTGAAAGAACTAGAGCGTTCACAGATGGTGCAGTTCCTAGCAGATGATGAACGCGACGATGATTTAAGCAATCGCGCCTTAGACCAAAGCTCGGTGTCTGTATGGCCGCACCAGCTCGACGCCCTGGCCGGCCTGGAAGAGCCAGGTGTTGCAGATGTGCCGGGCCAAGCTGTGCTGGGCAAGCAGGCTGGGCTGAGTTTGCGGCTGCGCGCAGCTGCCCTAGTCAGCGCGGCGGGCGGCTGCCAGGGTGCTGGCTCCGAAGAGGCTTTACAAATACCGGAAGGTTTAGCGCCGCAGCTTGATGATTGGTGGCGCCAAGCCCGCCTGCTGCTGCAAGAGCGCCAAATCCGCCAAGAAAACGGGCAGGAAATTGTTTTGCCCAGTCACCTGGCTGCCACGGCCATGGCCAAAGTGGGTAAAGAAGACTTCATCATGTCTTTACGTCGCCCCTTGCCGCCGCCACCTTCCAAGGCAGCGCGGTTAGGTACAGCCTTCCATGAGGAAATGTCGCAGCGTCTAAACAGTGAAGGCACTTTGCTTTCGCTAGCTGAAGCCGGCAGTGACCGCCTGAGCCCCGCTGACCGCAAGCAGGTTAACGACTGGCTTGATAACGTCGCTGAACTGGAGATACTGCGAGGCTATAGTCCCTACGCCACCGAAATTGACCAGGAAATTAGGTTGGCTGGATTCAATGTGCGTTGCCGTATTGACGCCGTGTTTAAAGCGGTTGAAAAAGGCCGCGCCCAGTGGCTGATTGTGGACTGGAAAACCGGTGGTCAGCGCGTGCGGGTAGATCAGCTTTCACTGTATGTGCATGCCTGGGCGGCCAGCCAAAACGTGGATATCAGCCAGGTGCGCGCGGCCTATGTGTATGTGCAAGACGGCCACGTTGATGAGCTGCGACCACGCCAAATCATTGGCCTAGATGTCTTCAAGGAGCGCATAGAAACCCTGCGCGCTCAGCACTAACTCAGGCTCAGACAAACACAGGCAAAATCATCCCTTCCCTATAAAAATTCCATGGGGTTTTATAGGGAAGGGATGAAATGTCAGTATTTGTGGGCGGCATTTCAAAATGTGACCCACAGTTATCAAATGCTGAGCTGGCAAACCCTCAAATCAGTAGCCGCCCACAGATGCTGAGCCGCAAGCATGGTCCACAAGTGTATGGGGCCACAGGAGCCGAGGGGGATGGCTCGCTGAGACTGCGGGCATGGTCCACAAGCGTATGGCGCCACAGTCGCCCACAGATGCTAAGCCGGCAAACCTGAGCCCGCCGCTCCAGGATGAGTTCAGGCCAGCAAGCTCAGGTCAGCAAGCCCAAGCCAGTAAGCTCAGCGCTCCTCAGTTTCAATCGGCGCTGTGTCCATGCGGTAGATCTCCGTGGCTGTGTCTGGTGTGGCCGTATGACGCCGCGCCCAGGCCTGGTTTTTAGCGCTCTTCTCCCGTTGGGCCAGCAGATCGACGCCGCCAGTAAACTTTTCTTCACTGATGATTTCGATCTGCGCACTTGCAGGCGTGTATGGGCTGTAGGGACTATACGGGCTGCGCACAATACCAAGGCTTGAAGTATTAAAACCTAGATCTGGGCTAGCTGCGCTAAGCCCCATGAGGGGGCTGTGAACATCCGGGGTTTGCTCTGCTGCATCTTGTGTGCTTTGCGCGCTACGGTCCCCGGTATTTAGATCCAAAGTAGAGCTGCTTTGCGTACTGGGTTCTCGCCCGCGCCAAGTGCCAGCGCTGAACCTCGAACTAAAGCTAGCGCTAAGTTTTGAACCCAGGGCGCCAACACTGAGCTTCTCAGACTTCTTAGCTTCCGGCTGTTTTTCTTCGTCATGGCCAGAAGAGCTACCGTAGTTGCCAGAGTAGGACTCGTCTTGGCCCCCAGCATTAGCGTGGTAGCCATCCGCAGTGTGGTATTCATCTGCGCTGTCAGCACTCGCATAGTTCCCGGCGTCGTCGTAATTAGCTTCTTTACCAACTGTCTTGGCATCAGAGTCGTAATCAGTGCTGTAAGTGCTGTCGCCAGACAGGTCATCGCCGTCGTTGCTATAAGCACTGTTGCCGCTATAAGCACTGTCGTCGCTATCGTCATCAGGGGAAATATCCGGCGAAGCGTTGGAAGCCACCACCGCCATGGGCCTTGAGCGCTCCACAAATAGCTCGTCGCCCACCTGCTCGGCCAGGTCTTCGAGCATTTCTACAGCTTCATCAATGATTGCGTCATCCTTGGTACGCACCCCGTGCAGCAGCCAACGCGCCAGGTTCAGCTCGCTGACCAGTTCCGCGCGCAACCGCAGGTATTTATCCACGCCCTCAATGCGGCCACGGTCATAGGCTTCCTCGATCACATCCAAAGTGTCAATCGGGGCGCTGGAATAAACCCAAGCCAGATCCTCAGCCGGGTCACCTACACGCATTTGGCTTAGCCCTTTGAAAGCCAAAATTGAGCCGCCGCCGGTAATGATGTTCTCTTCGGCCAGGTCACCGTGCACTACCACGGGGTGGAAGCGCCACCACAGATCCTCATCCAGTGCCGACTCCCAGCGGGCTAACAGGTTGGAATCAACCTTGCCGGTCATGGCAGCGTCATCGAATAAAGACTGCCAGTTGCTGCGCACATCGGCGGCAGTGAGCACTGGCAGGCCGGCCTCTTCGATCAGGGTGGGGGGAATTTCATGCAGCTGAGCTAGCGCGCGTCCCAGGCCGGCAGCCAGTCCGGGGCCAGGGCGCAGGGATTCAATCGCTAGTGGGTGGCCGGGGATGTGGCTACGGACCTGCACATACGACTTGTCTGGAAGAGTCACCCCACCTTCAGGGCGCGGCACGTCAAAGTCCACGTAGCCACCGTCTACACGCCGGCCAATCTGTTTAAGCACCCGCGACTCCGCGATCAGTGCGGCACCAATGGTGGGGTTGGTGGTGTGGATTACTTCCCAGTGCCGTCCTTGCACGTCAATCAGTCCAGTGAGGGTCTGATCTGCGTCTCGGTGCTGGGGAAGGGCCAACCGCGCGGGGATCACATTGGGGGCGGCAACAACCGCCAGCGCAGCCAGGTTCAGGTAGGAACGCTCACGAGACATGCCTATAGCGTAAAACACGGCTTAGTGGTTGCACCCTTGCCGCGCCGCCGCTTGGGGAATAAGCCCCAGTGATACGCCTGTTGCTAGCGTGGCTGGTGGGCTGGTTTGCTGGGTCCTAGGGCCGACGCCGCCGGCACAGTTTGGTCTCGACGGCGCCTGGTGGTCAAGCTTGACGGCGCCTGGTGGCCAAGCTCGACGCCGTCGCTAGTACCGGGTAGGCGAGCGCTGGGCTGGGGGCGGGCCGCCGTGGGGGACATGCTTGGGTGCCCGGTGGTTGTCGGTTGGGTGGATGGGTGGCGCTGGTCGGGGTGGGTGTCAGGGTGAGATCAGATGCCGGACCGGGCGGCTGTCAGGCGAGCGCCGTCGTCGTGACGAAGAAGCAAGCAGTAACAAAATAGGACTTTAGCACCAAGTAATGCCCACATGCTTTACCTTAAGAAAGACACAATCAAGTCACAACCGGACAAAGTTTAAAAAAAGTGATGCAGGAAACTAAAGGGCGCGTTAATCTGGAGTTGGAAAGGTATTTACCCAGCTCATAGGGGTATCGAGCGGGAAGTTAGGGGCCAAGGTGGCAACAGACTTTTTTGGTACGCAGGTACGCAAAGCTGTGCGCCGGGCCGGAATTGACCCGCTCAAAGACAGCGTCGAGCTCAATAACATCATCAACTACGTGCGTGAAGAATACGTAGCGCGCGCAGATGCCGGGCTGGTGCCCAGCGATGTTGATTTAGACCAGCTTTCCCGCCAAATCCGCGCCGAACTGACCGGCGCCGGGGTGCTGCAAGGCTACCTGGACGACGATTCCATTGAAGAAGTTTGGGTTAACGGCCCTGGCCAGGTGTTTATTTCGCGCGGTGGACGCAGCGAACTAACCACCACCATCCTCGAAAGCCAGGAATTAGAGCAAATAATTGAGCGTCTGCTGCGCGCCTCTGGACGGCGTCTAGACCTGTCTAGCCCCTTCGTGGACGCCCAACTGCGCGGCGGCGAACGTCTGCACGTAGTGATCCCACCTATCACCGCAGGTAAATGGGCGGTAAATATCCGCAAACACGTAGCTAAAGTGGCGCGCACAGCTGACCTGGTGCGCTTGGGTTCTTTAACCGCCGCATCTGCCCGCTTTCTCGACGCCGCCGTGGCCGTGGGTTTAAACGTGGTGGTTTCAGGGGCCACGCAAGCCGGAAAAACCACCATGGTGCGGGCCCTGGCGGCCGCCATTCCACCCCAAGAACGGGTGGTGACCTGCGAAGAAGTCTTTGAGCTGGGGCTGCGTAACCGCGACTGTGTAGCTATGCAAACACGCAGCGCCAATATTGAAGATCGCGGTGAAATTCCACTGCGGCGTCTAATTAAAGAATCTTTACGTATGCGCCCCAACCGGCTGCTTATCGGCGAGGTGCGTGAAGCTGAAGCCCTGGATTTGCTGATCGCCATGAACTCGGGGCTGCCCTCAATGTCCACAATTCACGCTAATTCTGCGCGTGAAGCCGTGGTGAAACTATGCACTTTGCCGCTGCTGGCTGGCGAAAACGTCTCTGCCGCATTCGTTGTGCCCACGGTAGCTAGCTGCGTGGATTTGGTGGTGCATTTAAACCAGGATCGCAGTGGCAGGCGGCGCGTAGAAGAAATCGCTTCACTCTCAGGTCGCGTTGAGAATGGTGTGATAGAGCTTGCCAGTGTCTATAAAACCGATAGCGACGGCGTGCTGCGTCGGGGGCTAGGGGCGCCTGATGCACAGCGCTTTAGCCGCGCCGGTTTTGACCTAAGCGAGCTACTGCGACAGGAGCGCCCATGGGGATAGTCATAGGCCTGATATTTGCGCTGGGGTGTTTAAGCATTCTGGCCGCGTGCACTTCGGAACCTAATCCACGCCTAACGCGCCTAAACGAAGCCATGGAACGCAACTTGCGTCAAGCCGGGGTAGGTAAAACCTCGCCAGCTACTTTTAGTGCAGGCTGCCTAGTGGGGGCGCTGGTGGTGGGCCTGGTCTTTTTAGGTGTCAGTGGAGCTTGGCCGATTGCTTTAGCATTTGCGCTAATCACCTTGATCATGCCGGTGGTTTGGATTAACTCCAGGGCCCGCAAACACCGCACTGAGCTGCGCACGCTGTGGCCAGACGCAATTGACACCCTGGTTTCTTCCATCCGGGCCGGGTTAAGCCTGCCCGAAGCCCTAGCTAACTTAGCTGAGCATGGCCCGGTGCAGCTGCGCGGCGAATTTGCTGCCTTCGCGGTGGACTATGCGGTTTCCTCCAGCTTTGAAAACTCGCTGGAAGCTTTCAAGCGTCGCAGCGCAGACCCGGTAGCTGACCGTATTGCCCAAGCCCTGGCGCTGGCTCATGAGGTGGGCGGCAATGATCTTTACCAGGTACTACAGTCACTTTCGCAAATGTTGCGCGCTGATTTACATACGCGCGGTGAGCTGGAAGCGCGCCAATCTTGGACAGTTAACGGCGCTAAGGTGGCCGTGGCTGCGCCCTGGATTGTGCTGCTGCTTCTTTCCACTAAACCTAGTGCCGCCAGTGCCTACGCCACCCGCCAAGGTGCCCTGGTGCTACTGATTGGGGCGCTTACCTGCGCGGGAGCCTACTGGCTGATGCTGCGCCTGGGGCGTTTGCATGAAGAACAGCGGGTGCGGTGATGATGCGACAAGTAACTGCACTGGGTTTTGTTATCTGCGCCTTGGGTTCTAGCGGGGTGTGGCTGATTTACCGCGCCCTTTTCCCTTCCCCACCTACCTTGGCTAGCCGCGTGGAACCCTATGTGCATCTGCGTAAACGTAGCGTTAGCGCGGAAAATTCGCGCTCTTTCAGTTCCTTTATGGGGGCCCTGGTGGCGCAGTTGGGGCGGGCGGTAGAAAATACTGGTTCCTCCTCTGGTTCGGTGCGTCGTCGGCTAAACCGCATTAACAGCCCCCTGAGCGTGGAGGATTTCCGCCTGCAACAGCTGGCCTGCGCTGTGGCCGCGCTGGTAGCCACCATCGCCTTTGGGGTGGGGGCGAGCCGTTTCACCCATGTGGCCCCGCTGGGAGTAGTGATGTTGGCGTTGATCGCAGCGGTTGTGGGGCTGTCTGCGCGCGACTGGTATCTGAGTGTTAAGGTGCGCCGCTACCAAAAGCAGCTGGTGGATCAGTTGCCTGACACGGTAGAGCTGTTGGCCCTGGCGGTGGGGGCGGGGCTGAGTCCGCAAAACGCGATTGAGCGCGTATGTATGCAGTCCAGCGGGCCTATGCATGACCAGCTGCAAGCCACCTTGTCGCAGATGCGTGCCGGTAGCCGCTTGGCTGTGGCTCTGGAGGATCTGTCTGAACGCAATCAGTTGCCGGCCCTAAGCCGCTTTTGCCAGGCCATGATTGTGGCTATTGAACGCGGCACGCCTATGGCTGAGGTGCTGCGCGCCCAAGCCTATGACGCGCGTGAAGCTGCCCGCCGTGCCCTGATGGAGGAGGGCGGGCGTAAAGAGATCGCCCAAATGGTGCCGGTGGTTTTCCTAGTGCTGCCGGTAACGGTGGTGTTTGCGCTCTACCCGGGATTGGCGGTGTTGCACTTTAAGCTGTGAAATTTACGCCCGTCTCAAGGCGGGGCGGGCGCACCCATAAAGAAATTCAAAGGAGAATGACTGATGAAAAACATGGTGGTTAAGGCTGCCTCAAAGCTGCGCGCGCTGCGTGGGTCCGTTGGCTCCCAGCGCGGTGATGTGCCCGGCTGGGTGCTGGTCACCTTGATGAGCGCCGGTTTGGTGGTGGCGTTGTGGACTGTTGCCGGCAAGGTACTTGTGGAAGTGTTCAACAATGCCATCTCTAAAGTCGCTGGCATGGGTTAGCGCCCGGCTGCGCCAGGTTTTCGGACTACATCCGGTTTACCGGGCGTGCCAGGCTTTCCGGCTGCGCCAAGTGCGCACTAACCAGGGCGGCTCTAACCGGGTAGTGCACTCTAACCAGGTGGTGCACTCTAACCAGGCAGGCTCGGTGCTGGTGGAATGGTCGCTAGTGGCGGTGCTGGTCATGGCGGTAACTGCGGCCTTGCTACAGCTGACGCTTAGCCTGTATGTGCGCAATATTTTGGCCGACGCCGCCTCCGACGCCGCCCGTCACGCTGCGTTGGTGGGGGCCAGCGACGCTGAGGCCAATGCGCGCGTACAACAGCTATGCCACGGGGCTTTGCGTGCCAACTACCCGACTAAATCTGAGGTTTCTCACCTGCAACGCGGCTCAGTGTCGCTGGTACAGGTGCAGGTCAGTGCCCCTTTACCGGTGATTGGCTTATGGTCTCCCACGGGTAGCGTGGTGGTGCGCGGCCATGCGGTTGACCAGCGTAGCTATCAGCGTTAGGGGCTCGCATGCGCAAGCTAGATTTTCAACGCGGCAGTGCCACAGTGGAATTTATTGGTTGGACCGCCATAATCGTGATCCCACTGGTGTATTTCATTATTTACCTGTCGTATCTGCAGGCCACGGCGCTGGCTTTAGAGTCGGCGGTGCAGGCAGCTGGTCAGGTGGCTATGCACGCACGCACCCCGGAACAGGTTTCGCAGGCCTACACCGCCGCCCAACTGGCCTTGGATGATCAAGATGTGCAGGCTGATGCCCGCCAAGCCCTGCACATTAGTTGCCTTAGCCCAGGTTGCGGCGATGGGCGCGTGAGCATTTCGATTAGCGCCAAAGTGGCCCTGCCAGGAACTGGCCGGGCAGGTCAGGGCTTAGCTCCAGTGAGTTTAAGTGCTACTCGGCAGGTGCAGCTAGCTGATACACGCGGCTGGAAAGGGGCTAAATAGTGCGCACCTTACACTGTCAAGTGTCCTCTCGAATGCGCCGGGCCTGTGCGAGCCAGTCCGGCAGCACCATGCTGCTAGGAATTGGGGTAGGGGCAGTGGTGTTGGCTTTGATCCTGATTTTGGCTACTGCCACTGCGATTTACCTTGACCTTAAACGCCTAACCTACCTGGCCGACAACTGCGTGGCCTTAGCGGCCCGTGAAGTTGGCAGTGAGGGTCAGTTAGATGCGCTTGCCGCCCAAAAAACAGCCAGCTCATGCGTGGCACAGCAAGGCAGTGACCCTAATGGCCCTTTGGCTGGTTCGCGCCTTAGCTCAGTTAGTCTTAGTGGTTTAAGCGTGCAGGGAGACAAGGTGCAGGTGCAGCTTTCGGCCCGCACCAGCCCGGCCCTGATTCCTTGGGGGTTGCTGCCTGCCAGTGGCTTTAACCTGCACGCTAACGCCTCGTCTCACCTCAGTTTGCTTCAGTAAGGCTCGACGGCGCCCAGCCCTAAATAACCTGGCCGGCACGCATGCGTACCACCCGATCGCACTGGGCCGCCTCAGAGGAGTAGTGGGTGGAAATCAAAATCCCTACCCCATTGGAGGCCAACTGACGCAGATACTGCCAAAGCCGCAGTCGGGCTAGCGGATCCATGCCGGAGGTAGGCTCATCCATAATCAGCAGCTGCGGAGCGTGCATAGTGGCGTTCATACAGGCCAACATGCGCCTAGTAGACAGTGGCAAGTTAGCTACTGGGTCGGCACCAAAACTGCTGGCCCACCGGCCCACCTGGGTGGGGACCTGACACTGATACTGGCGCGCATTGAAAATCAAGTTTTCACTTGCGCTCAACGATGGCGCCAAACCCACAAACTGGGGCACGTACCCTAAAAGCCTGCGCGCCTGCAAGCTACCAGGGCGTTGGCCCAGCACGCTAACCTGGCCCGAAGAGGCTGCTTCGAGACCCAAAATAATGCGCATACTGGTGGATTTACCAGCGCCATTAGCGCCAATTAACCCCACAATTTCACCCGGCGAGACAGCAAAAGACACGCCTTTAAGAGCCTCAAAATCGCCAAAGCGTTTGCGCAGTTCCTGCACACTAATCAAATCCTGCGCTTTGGGGGAGGGGGCCGTTGCTGACTTGCCGCTGTCTGCCTGGGTTGAGCTGGCGGGCTGTGCCTGGGTTGAGCTGGCAAGCTGTGCGGGGGCTGGGTCACTAGCTCCTGCTTGTCCTAGCTCTGTGCTAAAACCTTGCCAATCGGAGCCGCTTTGGGTGGAAATCTGCCAGGCAATACAGGCTCGCTCTAGCGGCGCGCTGCGCTGCCAAGGCTCGCCCAAGTTGGCCACGGTTTGTTCATCAAGCTGGGGAGCGCAGGCAATTAGCTGCTCACTAGTGCCGGTGGCCATCACACGTGAGCCCAAAGTCAAAATAATTTGGCTAGAGTCTTCAGCCTCATCAATATAGGTGGTGGCCACCACCACCGTGGCGCCCCGGGCCGCTTCAGCCTTAATTAAAGCCAAAATAGCTGTACGTGAGTCGGGATCAACCCCGGTAGTGGGCTCATCTAGTACCAGCAGCTGCGGCTCAGGTAGGGCCGCCATAATCACGCCCAACTTTTTACGCATTCCCCCAGAGAGGTTACGGGCCAGACGGTCAGTGAAACGATCCAGGTCAGCTGCCTTTAACAGCTGCTGGGCGCGGGCGTCGTCGTAATGACCAAAAATTTTTGCCACAAAACGTAAGTTCTCGGCCACGCTCAAATTAGGCCAGGTACCCGAATCACTAGGCATATAGCCAATCTGGGTGGACTCGGGCAGGGCGCTGACCTTGCCTTGGGTGGGGCGACGACGGCGGTTAAGCAGCGCCAAGATCGCATCCTTAGCACTAGCGCCGTCGCCAATGATGCTGCTGACGCTAGCGGGCGCAAAACTAAGGTCCGCGCTTTCCAGGCCTGCGCAACGTGCATTTTCAAAACTAATCACGGCTAGCCCCTTAAATACTGCGCAGCGAACGAGTCAGGCGCGCCGTAGCTGCCCCAAAGAGCACCACGCATTGCAACGCCATAATGCTAAGCGGCAGCCACAACTGCCCAGCGTTGGAACCGTTAAGCATTACTCCACGTGAAACCTGCACAAACCAGGTCAGCGGCAGCAGATAACCGATGCAGCGCACCCAGGTGGCCATGGATTCGAGTGGGAAAACCAGGCCCGAAAGTAACGTCTGGGGAATGATGGTCATAATCGCCATTTGCACTGCCTGCGCTGTGGTTTGTGAAACCGTGGAGATCAGCACGCCTAGCCCTAACACCACACCCAGGAACAGCACCCCGGCCAGCACAAATAGCCACAGCTGCCCGTTGAAGGGAATATCGAATAGGTACACACCTGCTAGTGCCACCGCGCTCATATCCACTACCGCCAGCATAAAGTACGGCGAAATTTTGCCAGCAATAATTGAGCGAGCCTTAATTGGCATAACCGCCAGCTGCTCCAGGGTGCCGGCCTCGCGTTCACGCACCATGCCAATAGAGGTGATCAGGGTGCCAATAACCGCCATTACCAGGCCGATTAGACCAGGAATCATCACCCAAGAGGTTTTTAGGTCAGGGTTGAACTCCACCTTGATCCAGTTGGTGTTAGTTTCCTGAGCTTGCTTGGCTAGGGCCTGGAGCTTTTGACCTTGCTCCTTAGCGGCTTGGGCGGCTTTAGCGGCTTGGGCTGGGTTAGTGCGTAGCCCCTGCGCGCTTTGCTGGGCTTGGGTAGCGGCGCTGGAAAGCTGTTTTAACTGGGCGCGCATGTCATTTGCCTGCATTTGCACCAGGTCGGCCTTGGCGCTTTGGGCGGTAAACAGTTTGGCGCCGTTTAGGTAGACATCTACCCGCTGGCTTAAGGTGCCCACGTTGGCTTTGGGGATAACGACGACGTCGCCGCTGGGCGAGCGCAGTAGTTTTTGGGCCTGGGTGGGGGTGGCAGGGGCTGAAGTGTCAGCCGTAAAGTTGAATTTGTCGGCTCCCGGTAGGGATTTTAGATAGCTGATAGTTGAGCTGGCCTGGGGGCCGATGACTTTGACGTTGATGTGGTCAACGGAGAAGTTGGCGGCGTAGCCGAACACTAGCAGTAATAGCAGTGGCAGCATGATGATCATGGCTAGCGTGCGCCGGTCACGTTTGAGTTCTTGAAATTCCTTGATGAATAAGGCCCTCATGGTGTGTTCCTTTGATTGTGTCTGGTGTCCAGTAGGGCAACAGGCGCGGTATTTCATCGCTTGATGAAAATATTAAGATATTTCATCGACTGTGGAAATACTTGCTCTCTAATGTGACGCAATATACGGTAGAGACGTGAGTTCAGCTGCTAACGCCGTCGGGGGAGCCAAACGTGGTCCACGCAAGGGTGGGGTAGATAAAGAGCAAATTTTGGCTGCCGCACGCGAAGAATTTGCGCTGCATGACTACAAAGGCACCACCATGCGCTCAGTGGCGCGCCGGGCCGGGTGTGATGCCAAGCTGATTCACTACTACTTTGGCTCCAAAGATGAGCTGTTTGCTGAAGCTATCTCGCAGGTAATGGAATCGCTGCAGATTGCCCAGTGGTGGATAAGTCAAGCCAAGGAAGGTGGGGGTGGGGGAACGCAGGTACTGCGCCAGCTACTGGAATTTGTGGAAACTAATGAATCAGGGCCAGCTTATGTGGCCATGGTGCGCGCACTGTCTTCTGAAGAGCGAGTGCGACAAATGTTTCTAGACCGCATTACTTCGCGCGTAGCTCTGCCAACATTTATCAGTTTGGGTTTAGATCAGGTGCCAGTGCGCATGAATCTAATGACCACCCAGCTTTTAGGCCTAATAAGCGTGCGCTACATCATGAAGTTTGAGCCTCTAGCCTCAATGTCAAGAGATGAAGTAGCCGCCCTGGTGGGGCCAACTTTAGATAGGTATATGTCGCCAGAGCTATTTGCTAAGTAATAAAACTGCCCTGCCAAAATATTGGCAGGGCAGGCATCAGCGGATGTTTTGAATAGATTTTAGGCAGCTACCGGCAGGTCAAGTTCGCTGTTGCGACGGCGCAACTTGGCGGCCTGACGCTTGGCTAGCTGCTTCATGTAAGCACGCTTAACAGTGACAACCGTGTATACGCCCACTGCCAGGAAGAACAGGTTGGCTACAGCTGAAGGCCAAGCGTTTACGTAGGCGCAGTTGATAATCAGCAAAATCGCACCCGACATGTTAAGAGCGTTGTACTTTAGGGAATCGCCGGCCCACACGCCGCGCGCCACTAGGAAGTAGGCGGCTACAAGAGCTAGGGAACCGATCCAGCCGATAACGGCGACGCTGATGTCAACAAGGGAAGTCACGCAGATATTTTTACGCGCTTTTAAAGTGAAGATCAATTAAATAAAAACGCATTGGGTATGTAGAATTACTTCATGCAGTTGGATCCGCGACGCATGGCTATTCTGCTGGCTGTATATCGTAACGGTGGAATTGTGGCCGCCTCAGATACTTTACGTATTTCTCCTAGTGCTATTTCGCAGCAGATCAGGCTATTAGAGAAAGAAGCTGGGGTACAGCTGCTAGAGCGCACACCCCGCGGTGCACAATTAACCAGTGCCGGCCGGCTGTTAACTGATGCCGCAGAACGCATAGAGGCCGAAATCACAGGCGCTCAGCGAGAGCTTTTAGCCTCCAGTGGCCAAAGTGTGACCGGTATGGTGCGGGTGGGCTCATTCCAAACCGGTATTTTGGCGCTGCTGCTGCCGGTGCGTGAACAGATAAACCAGCTGCATCCAGGTATTGAACTACGTATCTATGAGCTCGATGATGCAGTTTCTCGCCGGCGCCTGCGCAGCGGTGAGCTAGACATGATGCTGCTAGAGGCAGATGAATCAATTACTTTCACCCCCACCAGCTCCACCAAAGACATTCCCCTAACCTCAGATCCCTGGGTGTTGGCAGTACCCCCGCATCACCCTGTGCCGGCCTCACTTAGCGAGCTAACTAAACTCAACTGGCTGGATATGGATATTTCGACGGCGGGCGGCGCGGCCATGCGCCGGCTAGAGGGGGCCCTAGGGCACCGTTTTAACTCCACCCACGAAATCAACGACTACTCCACAGGGCTAACCATGGTGGCGCAAGGCTTGGGCTACTGCCTAGTGCCTCAACTGGCTCTAGGAAGTTTCCCCGCGCCCGCCGGAGTTGTCCTGCACCACCTAACTGGACTGGGCGGACGCAAAGTGGTGCTGCGCCATCGGGCCACCCGCCTAGAACCAGACGCCGCCGCCAGTGAAGTAATCCGCCTACTAACGGCGAAAGGACACTGACGACGGCGCCTAAAGCTAGGCTCAGTAGCTTTTGATCAGGAAGTGGCTACAGCTCCGGTAAGCACCAGCACCACAATCACCGCACCCAAAATCACACGGTAGATCAGGAATGAGGTGAACTTGTTGGAGGAGACGAACTTGAGTAGCCAGGCGATAGTGGCATAAGCGACAATACCCGAAACCACGGTACCCAAAATGGTGGGGCCCCAACCAATGTCAGCAGAGATATCTTCACTGGCGGTAACGGCCTCCAGCAAACCTGCAGCCACCAGCGCCGGAATACCCATAAAGAAAGATAGGCGAGTAGCGGTTACGCGGTCAAAACCACGGAACAAGCCCGCGCTGATGGTGGCGCCAGAGCGAGAAATACCCGGGAAAATCGGGGCCAAAGCCTGGAACAGACCAATAATCAGCGCATCCATAATGGTCACCTGGTTCATGGAGCGGTCCAGGTTCTTCTTGCGGTCAGCCAGCCACATCACCAGCGACCACACCACCAGCGCGCCAGCAATAATCCACAGGCTACGCGAAGTGGTCTCAATGAAGTTCTTCAGTGCCAGACCCAGCACAGCCACCGGGATGGAGCCCACAATAATGCCCCAACCCAGGGTGTAGTCAGGGTCGGCGCGGTGCTCCTTGTTACGCAGGCCACGAATCCAGGCCGTAGCAATGCGTACAATGTCAGACCAGAAATAAACTACGGCAGCGAGGATCGCGCCAATCTGGATGATAGCGGTAAACGCGGTCATACCAGCAGAGTTGATCTGGTAGCCCAGCAGTTTTTCCACGATGTTGAGGTGTCCGGTGGAAGACACCGGTAGGAATTCGGTGATGCCCTCAATCACGCCTAGGATGATGGCGTCGATCCAGTTCATGTAAAGGTCCCTCTGGTCAGATAAATATTTGCTTAGGTAACTCTAGCGTGCTTCCAGCGTTATAGCCGTGGCCTTGATAACTGCAAACAGACTAGTGCCCACCTGGATGCCTAATTCTGCAATGGCGGCGGCGGTTAGGCGGGTGCGTAAACGCTGCCCATCAGCTAGGCGCAAGGACAAACTTACTACCGCGCCGTCGCCATCCAAACTGCTAACGCTCACCGGGATAACGTTACGCGGCGAACCTTTAGGTTGTTGCGGGTAAAGCGCAATAGCGTCGGAGTTAATAAGCGCAACCGCCTTGGCGCCCACCTGCCAGGCTGGTTCGTCGGCATTGGCTTGGGGCCACTGGGCCAGGCGCAGACTCAGACCCTGGCCAAGCTTGAGCCGCGGGGTGGCCTCGTCCCCAGCCAAAGTGCCGTTTAGCAGGCTGGCCCCCGTTAGGCTGGCAACAAACTCGGTGCTGGGGGTGGAAAGGATTTCGGTGGTGGGGCCTTGGGTGATCAGTTTCCCGGCGTCCATGACGGCGACGGCGTCACTCAGGGAGGCAATATCTACCAGGTCGTGGCTGACCATCACCACAGTGATAGCACGGGTACGGGTACGCTCGCGTATCCGCGCGCGCAGCTGGGAGCGGGCCTGCACATCCAGGGCCGCCATGGGTTCATCGAGCACCAGCACTTGGGGGCTGGTGGCCAGGGCACGGGCTAAGGCCACTCGGGCGGCCTGACCACCTGAAAGCTCGCCGCCTTGACGGTAAGCCAAGTGGCTGGCTCCCACTGCGTGCAGCTCCTGCCAGGCGCGTTGGCGGGCACGACGGCGTCCTTGGCCCTGGCAGCGCGGGCCAAAAGCCACGTTATCCAACACGCTCATATGGGTGAAAATCCCTGGGTTTTGTGCCAACAGCGCCACAGGGCGTTTGCCGGGGGATACGAAAGTGCCGTGCCAGCCGGGCTCATCTAGGGTTTTGTCAGCAATTTTTAGATAGCCCTGGGTGCGAAGCAGGCCGGCAATCATTAAACACAGAGTGGATTTACCGCAGCCGTTAGGGCCAATCAAAGTCAGAAACTGGCCGGGGCGAACCTCTAAGCGGGCATTATCAATTGATCGTTCAGGTAGCTTAGCCACCAGCTCAACGCTAGAACCAGGTTCGGTGGGGTAAGCCGGCTGGATGTGTGCACTACTGGAGGCGCCAGCCGCATCAATCTTTTTGAATAGCTGACGCTCAGCCCAGGTGCGCAGGCGGTAAATCCAGCCGCCAGGCAGCGCCGTCAAGCCCACCAACAGGGCGGAAGTAACCACTAGCGCCACCGCCAGAGCCAAGGCGGTATCCGCATCCGATTCTCGCTCCAAATAGATAGCCAGCGGCATAGTGCGAGTAGTGCCCTCTAGTGAGCCCGCAAAAGTTAGCGTGGCCCCAAACTCGCCCAGCGCGCGTCCCAGCGCCAAGGCTGTGCCGCGCGCCAAGGCTGGAGCCACTAAAGGCAAAGTGATACGCATTAGCACCGTTAAAGAACCGGCTCCCAAGGTACGCGCCATGCGTTCAGCTTGACAATCACGGCTGCGTAAAGCCGCCTCCAAAGTGACTACCAAAAACGGCATGGACACAAACACCTGGGCCAAAACCACCGCCGTCGTCGAAAAAGCGATAGAAATCCCGGCCTCTCGCAGGCTGGGGCCAAGCCAACCTCTACGCCCGAAAGTAGCCAGCAACGCAATACCGGCCACCACCGGGGGCATAGTCATAGGCAACACCACCACAATGCGGGCCAAACCCACTCCCGGCCACTGGCGTGCCAAAGCCAGCGCCAAAGGCACCCCCAAAATCAGGCTGACCAGGGTGGATATTAGGGCGGTGCGCAGGCTCAACCACAGCGCTATTTGGGCACTTTCACCGCCCAAAAGGGTAGGAATTTGCCCCCAAGGCACGCGCAACCCCACCCCGATAAGCGGCGTCACAATCGCTAAAGCGGCAATTATGCCTAAGACACGCACGCTTAGCGGAAGGGAGGACAAAGAATTATCGCTGGGGCTGCGCATGGTGGTATTTACCGGGTCCTGAATGACCTTAACCAGGCTTTACTTGCTGGCGGCTGGGCCAAAACCGGCCTTAGCTAAAATAGCCTGACCGTCCTTGGAGTTGACGTAGTCAATAAAAACCTTGGCGTCCTTGTTGTTAGCGCCAGACTTGGTGGGGGCGATCAGGTAGTGGTTGACCACGCCGTGAGAGTCGATCTTGATAGTTTCAACCTTGTCGCCGCTGGCCTTGGCGTCCGTGGTGTAAACCAGGCCGGCGTCAGCCTCGCCGGTTTCCACCTTGGTGCGTACGTCGGTTACCTTCTGCTCTTCAGAGACAGGCTTGAGGGTGATACCGGCGGCTTTGGTTAGCTTGAGCGTGGCCGCGCCGCAAGGCACGGCTGGGGCGCAAATAACCAGCTTGGCTTTATCTAGGGAAGCGTCCAGGCCGGTTACTTTAGCGGGGTTACCCTTGGGAACAATCAGGGTTAGTACGTTGGTGGCAAACTCGCTGGGGGCGGCCACCACACCCGCCTTGACGGCGTCGTTCATGGTGGATTTGTTGGCGGTGGCCAGCACCTGGGCGTCGGCGCCATTGTTGAGCTGGGAAACTAGATCCTGGCTGCCCAGGAAGGAGAACTTAACTTTCAGGCCCGGATTAGCGGCCTCCACCTTCTTACCAATCTCAGTGTAGGTTTCCTTCAGTGAAGCAGCCGCAAATACGGTGATGGTGCGCTCACTAGCAGCGCTGGTGCCGGCAGAAGAACTGGGGGCGCTAGTGCCAGAGCAAGCGGCTAAAGCCACGGCGGCAGTAGCTGCCAGAACTGTACTGGCAATCTTACGTAGCGATGTGAACATATCTATTCCTTGACACAAAGCGGGCCAATAAAAACGACTCCACTAGGGATAATAGCGTTTTTATCGGCCCGCTAGGGTTTGATTAGGATCTAGGCGCCCTGGGAGGGAGCCTCAGCGGCAAAACCAGGCTTGGAGGCGTTGCCAGTGCCCTGAGTGTGTACCGGTTGCCAGCCGCGACGTACCGGGTCAGCCTGGATCGCAGGCTTACGTGAGCGGTAAATCACGTAGGGGCGGTTCACATAGCCCACCGGGGCGCTAACCACGTGCACCAGGCGAGTAAATGGCCAGATTGCAAACAGTAGCAGACCGGCAATCACGTGCAGCTTGAAAGACATGGGCACATCAGCCATCAGCTCCGGCTTAGGCTGCAACACGAAAATCGAACGCAGCCAGGGACTGATGGTTTCACGGTAGTCATAGCCCCCGTGTGGCCCAAACAGCTGGGTGGTGACGGTGGCGTAAGCACCCAAACCAATCGGCAGCAGCAGCAGCACGTACATGATCTTGTCGTTAAGGGTGGTGGCCGCGCGCACGCTACCAACCACGAAACGACGGTAAAGCAGACCAACTAGGCCCACAATGGTCATTGCACCTGCCAGTGAACCCATGCTGACAGCACCCAGGTGGTACAGGTGCTCGGGCACCCCCACTGCTTCAGTCCAGCTCTTAGGAATCAGCAAACCAACAATGTGGCCCGCAGCTACAAACAAGATACCGAAGTGAAACAGCGGGGAAGACCAGCGCAAAATCGCTGACTCATGCCACTGGCTAGAGCGTGAAGTCCAGCCGTACTGGTCCTTCTTATAGCGCCAAATTAGGCCGCTAATGAGCAGTGCAAAAGCGACGTAGGGCAGGACCACCCACGCCAGTAATGCGGATGTAGACATGTTCTCCTCTTTTCGGGCGTGGATTTAGACCTGCACGGCGTCCACAGTGGACGCCTCATTTTGGGCTGCAAGCCTGGGGGCAGTGGTTGGGAAGGGCAAAATATTGGTTACCCCCACCGTTTCGGTAGGCGGCCCAGCGTGAATCAAGGCCGCCACCCGTGCGGCAGTAGCTTCATCCACTGGCGCCAAGGTGGCGCTTAGGGCCTCAATAATTGCCGCATAGGGGCTGTGGTAGCTGCGCAGTGCCCGCAAAAGCACCTCAATGCCATCACGGTGACTGCCCAGCAAAATAGCGGCGATTTCGTCGTCGCTACGAGCTGACAGCTCCAGCACTAAAGGCAGGTAATCTGGCAGTTCATCACTGGTTTGCTCCCAGCCTGCGCCGGCTAGGGCCTGCTTAAAGGCCAGCAGCGCGGCGCCCCGGTGACGGGTATCGCCCACGGCGTAGTAGCTCAGGTACAGGCAGCAGCGACGACGGCGGTCAAAAGTTTCCACATAGTGCTCAGCTAGGGCGCGTTGACCTAGCTGGGTGGCCGTAGCCAAAAACTGCTCCAGCGGGCCGGCTACCTGCTCAGGTAGCTCAGCCAACGCGTCACGGCAGGCCTGTAGGCGCTGGGGAAAACTCTCATCTGGATAGTCCAGCAGCAGCGAACACACCATATGGGCGGTGCGCCGCTGAGTGTCGCTTAGCGCCAAGGCGCCTACGGCAGCAGGACTCATTGGCGCGCTCCGGTGGGGGCTGGGGCACCAGGCCCGCTAGAGCCGGCGGTGCGACGTGAACGCACGCTAGGTAGCGGCAAGGACACGCGTCCGCTGCGGCGCACATCGGCGCCGTGGAAACCGCTCACATCGGTGCAGCCGCTAGCGCAGGCACTGGGGGCGCCTTCACCAAGCAGCGCGGCGACGTCGTCACCCATAGCCTCCATGCCGCGAGGTACCTCAGGGCGGGTGGTGGGCACTACGAAACGGTCGTCGTACTTGGCGATAGCCAGCAGCCGGTACATGCGCTCTAGGTCCTGAGCCTCCATGCCTACGCTGGCAGCAATCTGCGGGTCAGGTTCCTGACCCAGGTTGCGGGCGCGCATGTGTGAACGCATAGCGGCCAGGCGGCGCAAAGTACGCTCAATCAGGTTCACGTCGCCAGCGGTAAACAGACCCGCCAGGTACTCCATAGGAATACGCATGTCGGCCACGGCGCTTAGCAGCACACGGTGATCTTCAGCGTCAAAGCCGGCGTTAGCCACCTCATCAACCACCGGGCTGAGCGGGGGCACATACCAAACCATAGGCATGGTGCGGTATTCGGGGTGGATAGGCAAAGCCACCTCATAGGTGTTGATCAGATCCCAGATGGGGGAGGACTTAGCTGCCTCAATCCAGGTGTCTGGAATACCGCTGGCACGGGCGCCAGCCACCACCTGCGGGTCGCGCGGGTCGAGCATGATTGAACGCTGCGCCATGTACAGATCCTGGGGGTCTTCCACCGCAGCGGCCTGCGATACGCGGTCAGCGTCGTAGAAGATAACACCCAGGTAGCGCAGACGCCCCACACAGGTCTCTGAGCAGATCGTGGGTTGACCTGCCTCCAGGCGCGGATAGCACAGGGTGCACTTTTCAGCCTTACCGCTGGAGTGGTTGAAGTACACCTTCTTGTAGGGGCAGGCGGACACGCACATGCGCCAACCACGGCAAGCATCCTGATCTACCAGCACAATGCCGTCCTCAGTGCGCTTATACATGGCGCCCGAGGGGCAGGCAGACACGCAGGTGGGGTTGAGGCAGTGCTCGCAGATACGCGGCAGATAGAACATGAAGGTGGACTCAATGTCTTTCTTCACGCTCAGGTTCATCTGCGACAAGATCGGGTCTTGATCCAGGGTTTCCATTGAGCCGCCCAGGTTGTCATCCCAGTTGGGACCCCACTCGGGCTGGTTAATGTAGCGTCCATCTAGCTGGCTCTTGGCGCGCGCCACCGGAATGGCGGGCGAGTCTTTGGGGGCCGAGAGCAGACGGTCATACTCATAGGTCCAGGGCTCGTAGTAGTCCTCAACCGTGGGCATCTGCGGGTTGGCGAAAATATTGGCTAGGCGACGCAAACGCCCACCTGAGCGGGGCACCAGCTTGCCGTTCTTGGTGCGCTTCCAACCGCCCTGCCACTTGTCTTGGTCCTCCCAGCCGCGCGGGTAGCCCACGCCTGGGCGGGTTTCAACATCGTTGAACCACATGTATTCGGTGCCTTCACGGTTAGTCCAGGCCTGCTTACAGGTCACTGAACAGGTGTGGCAGCCGATACATTTGTCGAGGTTCATCACCATGCAAATTTGTGCCATTACGCGCATCAGAAAGTTACCTCCTGGTTACGACGACGGCGAATCACGGTGACTTCGTCGCGCTGGTTTCCGGTGGGGCCAATGTAGTTGAAGGCATAGCTCATTTGCGCATGTCCACCCGCGAAGTGAGTGGGCTTGAGGAAGATACGCGTGAGCGAGTTGTGCGTGCCTCCACGCTTACCGCTGGTTTCCGTCAGCGGAGTGTTGATTTGGCGGTCCTGGGCGTGGTGCATAAACACCGTGCCCTCGGGGATACGGTGGGAGACCACCGCACGCGCCGCCACGATACCGTTACGGTTGACTGCCTCAATCCAGTCATTGTCTTTGACGCCGATCTTTTCCGCGTCAGCGGGGCTCATCCACACGGTTTGGCCACCGCGTCCCAGCGTGAGCATGTGCAGGTTGTCGTAGTACTGGGAGTGGATCGCCCACTTGTTGTGCGGGGTCAGGTAGCGCACGGCCACCTGCGCACTGCCGTTAGCGTCGGTGGTTACCTGGCCCAGTTCAGGTTCGCCGGCCAGGGCCGCCAGGTCTAGCGGGGGCCGGAAGATCGGCAGGGACTCACCCAGGTCACGCATCCAGTCGTGCTCCACGTAGTAGTGCATGCGGCCAGTTAGCGTGTGCCAGGGCTTGGCACGCTCAACGTTAACCACGAAGGCGCTGTAGCGTCGTCCGCCATGCTCCGAACCAGACCACTCTGGGGAGGTGATTACCGGCTGGGGCTGTTGGATGGTGTCAGCGTAGGTGATGTGGCGGTCCTGGGAGCCTTCAGATAGGTCCCAAGATTTAACGCCGGTACGTTCAGACAGCTTGCGCCAGCCGTCAGTGGCGACGGCGCCGTTAGTGGTGCCCGAAAGGGTAAGTACCATCTCGGCTGCCTTCACCGCAGTATCGACTAGTGGGCGCCCGGCCTGCGGGCCGGTGGAGGCCACGCCGTTCTTGTGGGCCAGGTACTCTATGCCGTTACCGGCGGCGCTTAGCGGCACACCCTTAAGGGGCATACCAGCCTTTTCAACCAGCGGGCCAACCGTGTTGAACTTGTCGATGATCTGCGTGTAGTCACGCTCAATCGGCACCAGCTTGGGCATGGTCACGCCTGGGATCCACTGCTTAGGCAGGTTTTCAACACTGCCGTGAGGCATAGTCAGCTCATCTGGCGTGTCGTGCATCAGCGGGGCAGCCACAATATCGGTCTGTGTGCCCAGATACTTGACTGCCATCTGGGAAACCAGCTGCGCCAGGGACTGGAACACCTGGAAGTCGGTGCGTGCCTCCCAGGGTGGGTTGATAGCTGCGTTGAAGGAGTGAATATAGGGGTGCATGTCCGTAGAGGACAGGTCTTCCTTCTCATACCAGGTAGCTGCCGGCAGTACGACGTCGGAGTGCAAGGTGGTGGAGGTGTTACGGAAGTCCGCAGTCCACATCAGATCCAGCTTGCCCGTGGCCGCCTGCTCGTCCCACTGCATGGTCTTGGGGCGCAAGTTCTCCGGGGTTTCGTCAATGTTTACGTCATTGCCGGTACCCAGCATGTGACGCAGGAAGAACTCGGTGCCCTTAGCGGAAGAACCCAGCAGGTTGGTGCGCCAGTTAGCCAGAATGCGCGGGAAGTTCTCAGGGCGAGAAGGGGCTTCGCAAGCAAAATGCAGCTTGCCAGCCTCAAGCTCACGCACGATGTATTCCTTAACATCCATGCCCTCTTCACGTGCCTGCTGCGTCAGTAGCAGCGGGTTACGGTCAAAGGTGGGGTAGGAGGGCATCCAGCCGCGCTTCATGGATTCCACCATGAAGTCCGCGTTGGACTTACCCACCATAGAGCCGGGGTGCACCGGGGAGGCGATGCGGTCAGCCTGAGTGCGGTCATAGCGCCACTGCTCAGTGGTTAGGTACCAAAAAGCGGTGGTGATCATCTGACGGGCCGGACGCTGCCAGTCCAAGGCGAAAGCAAACTGGCTCCAACCCGCAATCGGACGCACCTTTTCCTGACCCACATAGTGGGCCCAGCCGCCACCGTTAACACCCTGAGTGGCGCACATGGAGGTCAACGCCAAAATGGTGCGGTAGATAGCGTCAGCGTGGAAGTAGTGGTTAATGCCCGCGCCCATAACAATCATGGAGCGGCCCTTAGATTCAATGGCGTTAGTGGCAAAGTCACGAGCTACACGAATCAGAGCGTTAGCGTTAAGACCACTCATCTCCTGCGCCCAAGCCGGGGTAGCCGGCACGGAGGAGTCCTCATAGCCGCTAGGCCACTGGCCCGGCAGGCCTTCACGCTCAACCGCATACTGGGCTAGCAGCAGGTCATAAACAGTAGTGACCAGGGTGTCACCCACACGCAAAGTGGGTACGCCATAGTTGACCACGCCGCCACCGGCCGTGCCCGTGGGGGTGGTGGAGCTGGGCAGGTCAAAACGCGGCAGGCTAACCAACTGGGGTTTCCAGTCGGCCACATCCATGGCGCTCATAACTGGGTCTACACCCTCAAGCTTGAGGTTCCACTTGCCCTTACCACCAGGACCAAAACGGTCAGCCAAGGTACCGCCCGGGTCGGCCGGGCCACGCTTGGCATCCCACACCAAGGTGCGGTAGTCAGGGTTTTCTAGCTTAGCTAGGTGCTCATAGCCGGGCAGATCCTTAACATCTGCGGCGGTTAGGAACTGACCGGGCACATACCCCTGCTCAGTCTTTTCCAGCTTGATCAAGAAAGGAGAGTCCGTGTGGCGACGCATGTAGTCAAGGAAGAACGGCTCACGGCGAGCCACGTGGAATTCCTTGAGGATTACGTGACCCATAGCCTGAGCCACGGCGCCGTCGGTACCGGGAGCAACCTTTAGCCACTGGTCAGCGAACTTAGTGTTGTCCGCATAGTCGGGGGAAACCGCAATTACCTTCTGGCCGTGGTAGCGGGCCTCGGCCATAAAGTGCGCGTCAGGGGTACGCGTCAGCGGAATATTAGAACCCCACATGATCAGGTACTGAGAGTTGTACCAGTCACCGGATTCGGGCACATCCGTCTGGTCACCAAACACCTGCGGGCTGGCCGGCGGCAGGTCCGCATACCAGTCATAGAAGGAAAGCATGGTGGCACCAATTAGCTCGTGGAAACGCGAGCCAGCACCATAGGAAATCATCGACATAGCCGGGATAACCGAGAAACCGGCAATACGGTCCGGGCCCCACTGGCGGATAGTGTGCACATGCGCAGCAGCGATTAGCTCCAGAGCCTCATCCCAGCTCACGCGCACCATGCCACCGCGACCACGGGCGCTCTTATAAGCGCTGGCAATAGCCGGATCGCTAACTACCTGCTCCCAGGCGGCGACGGCGTCGCCATTGCAACGCTGCTTAGCCTCACGGTAAGGGTCCAGCAGCGCTGAGCGAATGTAGGGGTAACGGATGCGGGTGGGCGAGTAGGTGTACCAGGAGAAAGCCGCCCCACGCGGACAGCCGCGCGGCTCATACTCTGGCATATCGGGGCCGGTGGTGGGGTAATCGGTAGCCTGCTGCTCCCAGGTAATGATCCCGTCAGAGACCATTGCCTCCCACGAACACGAACCGGTGCAGTTAACCCCGTGCGTGGAGCGCACAACTTTGTCGTGCTTCCAGCGCTCGCGGTAGAACACATCCGCGTCGCGGCCACCGGTTAGAAATAGGCGGCGAGCGTCGTCGCTAACCTGGCCTTTACGCAGGTAGCCACCCATTTTTAGCAGGCCAGGCAGGGACTCAGTGTCCGGTGCCTTGCTGGCTGAATCGGTCATGGTTAATTCCTTCAAATTTTTCCGACGCCGGCTATAGCTGGCGCGAGTTGGTCTTAGAAACGGCCGAGGCCGCGTTTGAGATCAGCCCGGGAAGGGCGCACCCTTACGGGCGTACTGGCGCCAGCACAGAGCCGAAGCAAGCACGCAGAACACGGCGCAGGCTAGGAAAAAGACCCAGGGGGTGATGACGGTTAGGGCCATACCAATCAGGAAGGGGCCTAGCGAAGCAATGGCAGAGGTGAAACCGATGGCGCCACCAGCCTGGCGGGCCGGCATGATCATGGGCATTTGCGTGAAGGTACCGGCGTTACCGAAACCAGAGAACAGGAACATGGTCAGCATCAGGCCCAGGAACAGGTAGAAGTCGTTCCAGCCGGTGGGGTTGTAAAGCACCCAGGCGGTAGCGGCCAGGGTTACGGCCATGCCGACGCCGGAGATGAAGGTCCAGATGGCCCCACCCATGCGGTCGCAGAAGGGCCCCCACGACATACGGATAAGCGAACCGATTAGCGGCCCTAGGAAGGCGTAGGTCGCGCCCAGTACAGGCAGGCCCAGCGAGGAGGCGCGGCCGAACTGGTTGTTGATTAGCAGACCAAATACGGCAGCGAAGCCTGAGAACAGACCGAAGGTCATCACGTAGAGGATGGTCATGTACCAGGTGTTGGGGTTGGAGAAGATGTCTAGCTGCTGCTTGAAGTTGGCCTTTACGGGCACGTCACGCAGGTAGATGAAAGCCAAGGCGGCGGCCACCAGGCACCAGGGCACAAAGAAGATAGCAGCGTTGTAAACCCAAATGTGCTCACCGGTGTGGGTGCGCTGGGGAGCCAGCCAGGTAAGACCAAACAGTCCAAAGCCCATCAGGATCGGGCCTACCAGCTGGATGATGCTCATACCCAGGTTACCCAGGCCGCCCTGCAAACCCAGGGCAGTACCAGATAGGCGCTTGGGGAAGAAGTAACCGGTGGAAGGCATGTAGCCGGAGAAGGCGGCGCCACCAATACCGCAGGCAAAAGCCAGGGCTAGCAGCACCCAGTAGGGGGTCTGGTTGCTTTGCACGGCGAAGAACCAACCCAGCATGGGTAGCGCACATAGCAAAGAGGTCAGACCTACCAGTTTGCGGGTACCAATTAGCGGCGGCAGGAACATGTAAACCAGACGCAGCAGACCACAAGAAAGTCCCGGCAGGGCGGTTAGCCAGTAAAGCTGGGACTTGCTTAGGTGGAAGCCTAGAAGGGTTAGTTTCGGAGCGATAGCGCTGGGTAGGAACCAAACGCAGAAAGCTAGGATCAATGAGTAAGTGGTGATGGCGAGGGTGCGCCAAGCAATGGATGAACTCCATTTATTGGGGTCTTGGGGGTCCCAACCTTTAAGGGTGGTGCCGGTAACTTCCAATTCGGACACGGATACTCCTGCGTTCGTTGCTACTAGTCCCTGTAATTGATTCGGATTTTAACGGGCTAATTAAATTGGCTGCTATGCAAGCTTTAAATCCGCATAAAATCAAGGAAAACTACGAGGCTTAAAGGGCGAGTGTGTCCGAGTTACGTTACACCGGTGTGGCGAAAATAGGTCCTGGATCACCTTTTGTCTGTATCTAGTCTGAGTGTGGGCTTAAGCTGGGTGCATGGAACCGATTAAGCAAAAGGGCTTTCACAAGCTCCCCGAGCCGGTAAAAGGCGCGGTAATTACTGTTTCTGATCGTTGCTATGCGGGAACGCGTGAGGATGCTTCAGGCCCCTTGGCCGCCAAACTGCTGGCTGACTATGACGTGATCGTTGATGAAGTAAAGCTGATTCCCGACGGCATTGAGGAGGTCACCCAGGCTTTACGTGAGGCAATTGCGGCTGGAGCGCGGGTAATTCTTACTACCGGGGGTACCGGGGTAACTCCGCGCGACTTGACCCCGGAAGGTACCGCACCGCTGCTGGCAGTGCGTTTGGATGGGTTGGCTGAGCAGGTGCGCGCCTATGGGCTGGCTAAAACTCCACTAGCTAGTTTGTCTCGCGGCTTGGTGGGGGTTACTTCCCGTGAGGCCGACGGCGTCCTGATTGTTAACGCTCCCGGCTCGCGTGGTGGGGTTAAGGACACTGTGGAAGTTATTGGTCCGCTAGTGCCGCATGTGCTTGAGCAGCTAGGCGGAGGCGACCACTAAACGGTGCCCACTAAAGCTAGTCGCTATTTGACGGCCAGCTGGGCGGCAAAATTTTCCACGTCACCTAGGGTGTCTAGGTCTGTGGCCAGCCAGGTAATTGGGCAGGTAGTTAGGTCAAGGCCGGCCAGGGCGCGTTTGACGCTGATGTCGCGTAGTCCCTGGCCGCCCGGGGCGACGGCGTCGCGTAGTTTCTCGGTGCAGTACAGCCCCACCAGTAGCTGCCTATACCCCTGGTGATAGGCCACGGCGCCGTCGTGAATTAAAGCGCCAGCTAGAGCCGGCAGACAGCGGGCGGCCAGGGGAGCGTCACAGCTCAGTAGCAGCGTTAGCTCCTTGGCGTGGCGTAAACAGGCTAAACCTGCCGCAATCCCGGCCACCGGCCCACCCAGGGGTGGGTCTTCTAAGCTGCGCTGCACGCCAGGTGGTAGCTGTACGCTGGGTGGAGCTACCACGGTTACGCTAGTGATCTGCTGGGCGGCTAGATCCTCAAGTAGGTAATCGAGCATACGCTTGCCCTTGATGGGCACGTCCGCCTTAGAAATTCCGCCCATGCGCCTGGCGGTACCGCCAGCCAAAATCACTGCCTGCACTCGGGGTGCCAAATCAGGGTTAACTGAAGCAAGGCCCGCCGCTGCAACTGGGCTAGCTGTTGCAGCAGGCCAAGTAGCAGAGCTGGCTGCTAATGGCGACAAAGAAGCCGGACCTGACAATGTCTAGCTTTCCTGGGTGGCAGTGGCGTTTAGGTCTGCGCGGGTCCACGTACCTGAGCGGCCCCCGGATTTAGCGGTGATATAGGCGTAGTCGATGGCAGCTGAGCGGTCCACGCCCTTAACCATGTCCACCACGGCCAAAGCCGCCACAGTCACAGCCGTAAGCGCTTCCATCTCCACCCCGGTGCGATCAGCAGTGCGCACGGTAGCTTTTAGCAGTACCCCGGCGTCGGTGATTTGCGGGTCCACACTAGCCCCATGCACCCCGATCACATGGGCCAGGGGTAGTAGCTCAGGCACCTTTTTGGTGGCGGCAATACCGGCAATGCGGGCCACCGCCAACACGTCCCCCTTGGGTACGCGCCCCTCGCGCAGGGCCGCAACCACCTGCGGCGAGCAGGTAACTAAAGCCTCGGCGCTAGCGCTGCGTACAGTTGGGGTTTTGGCGGTCACGTCCACCATGCGCGCGGCGCCGGCAGAGTCTAGGTGGGTAAATTCAAGGCTCATAGGTACTTCTCGTTTCCACTTGCCGGCTTGCTGGGGGCTAGGGCATGGTTATTGGGGGCGACGGCGTCGCAGTTGTCTGTCTTGGCAGGGGCAGTAGTGCAGGAAGGGCCGCTGGGAGTGTTAGGGGCGACGTCGGTTGGGGCGCCGGGGCCTAGCTGCCAAGCGGGGGTCAGGCTTAGCAAACGCAAAGGCTGGCCTACCTCTACCGCTTCAATTTCTCCAGGCACCACCGCTAAAGCTTGCGCTAAATGCAGCGAACCAATCAGGTGCGAGCCAGAACCCAGGCGGTGTGAAGGCGTGGCCACTGCCTGACCCTGCTCATTCCAGTGCAAATGCACCGGCACATGCTGGCGCCTACCGGCAGGGCTGCGCCAAGACGCCCCGGCCACGCCCTGGCCCCAAGCCAGCACCTGGGTGCGCCCATCTAAAGCAGCCAGTACCGGTACCACAATCAGCGTGAAACACACCAACACACTTACCGGGTTACCCGGCAGACACACTAGCGGCACCTGCCTTTGCCCGTCAGCAATAGTGCCGTGACCTTGGGGTTTACCCGGTTGCAGGGCCAGTTTGTCAAAACCTAAATTGATGCCATCTACTGCCTGATCAGCTAGGGCCTTAAGCGGGTCGAAAGCTCCGGCGCTGACCCCGCCGCTGGTCACCACTAGATCAGCCTGGCTGGCAGCTTCACGTAGGGCGCGCACCAGATTGTCAGGATTGTCATCCACACGCATAGTGCAAACGCATTGGGCGCCCCAGCGTTCACACAGGGCAGCTAGCATCAGGCCGTTAGAGTCAGGGATCATGCCAGGTGCCAGAGGCTGGCCAGGTTCGGTTAGTTCAGAGCCGGTGCTGATAACTGCTACACGCGGTTTAGGGCGTACCGCTAGGGTGGCGTGCCCAGTGGCGACGGCGGCCGCCAGTTGAGGTGCTTCCAGGCGGGTTCCAGCCGGCAAAACTGGCTCACCCAGGCCGGTGTCTTCACCAGCGCGGCGGATATGACGCCCCAGCGTTGGGGCCTGATAAATCTTTACCTGCTCAGGTAGGGGAGCGGCGCCAGCGGCCTGGTCGGTTAGCTCCACCTGCACCACTGCGTCGGCGCCGGGTGGGATGGCCGCCCCGGTCATGATACGCATGGCGGTGCCTTCAGGTAGCGGGGCTGGGTTAGCACCCGCTGCCACATCCCCGCTTACTGGCAGGCAAACCGGGGTTTGCTCACTTGCCTGAGCTACTTCACTGGCCCGCATGGCGTAACCATCCATAGCTGAATTAGTCCACGGCGGCACCGGCGCTAAGGCAGTAATTGACTTGGCCAGCACCTTACCGGTGCAGGCGGCAATAGGTTGCTCGCTTATAGGCAGGGCGTCAATGCCCGCCGTGAGGGTAGCAATGTAATCGTCAACGTCGCGCATAGTCTTTAGGGTAGCGGCTGCCAGTCGATAGTGTCCCAACGCGCGGCGGCGGCGTCGGCTATAAGTAGACGCCCAAACAGTCCCGTACCGGTGTGGGTTAGGAATTTAATGGCCTCATTAGCCATCACTGAGCCACACTGGCCCACCACCGCGCCTAGCACCCCGCTAACATCTGCCGGATCTACCAGGCCAACCTGTGGGGGAGCGGGGTAGAGGTCACGTAGTTGGCTAGGCACATAGCCGGCGCGAGTGGGCCGCGACCAGAACCCGGCCACCTGAAACACCTGGGCCACCACTGTGCCCCAAATCAGGGGTACCCCGGCGCGGGCGGCGGCGTCGGCCAAAGCATATTTGGAACTAAACGAGTCGGTGCAGTCCAGCACCAGGTCGTAGCTGGCCAGCAGGGCGTCGTCGCGCTCATCTATAGCCAGGCGCCGGTGGTAAGGCTCTAGCTTCACTTCATTAGCCAGGCGGGTGAGGTAGTCAATGGCTGAATCAACCTTGTGGCGGCCAATATCGCTGGGGGTGTGGATCACCTGGCGATTTAAGTTAGTGGGCTCTACCAGGTCGTCGTCGGCAAAACCGAGCGTGCCCACAGCGCCACTAGCTAAGTAAGTAAGCACTGGTGAACCCAGCCCCCCACAGCCAACTACCAGCACCCGCGACTTTTGCAGCAGATCAACTCCCGCATCTGTCAGCACGCTAGCGGTGCGCTGGTGACGAGTGGCACGATAACGAGAATCCAAAATTTCCACCTAAATGAAACGTTAATATTAGTGTTAAATCTGGTTGTTTTTAGAAGGGAAAGCCAATGGCTAAGGTGATTGCGGCCCAAGTGACCCAAAGCGCTGTTGATGTAAACGCACTGGCCCAAGCGGTTGGGGATGCGGGGGCCGGGGCTACCGTCACCTTTGCCGGGGTGGTGCGCAACCACGACGGCGGACGTGCAGTTGATCGGCTCGAATACAGCGCTCACCCCATCGCCACCCAGGTGGTTGAAGAAATTGCCGCCGAGATTAGTGCGCGCCCTGGGCTGCGAGCGCTAGCCATTGTGCACCGGGTAGGTAACCTGGCTATCGGTGACGTGGCGCTAGGTGTGGCCGTAAGCGCTGATCACCGCCGTGAAGCTTTTGAAGCCTGCGCTGACGCCGTGGACCTGGTTAAAGCCAAACTGCCGGTGTGGAAGTTACAGGCCTACAGTGACGGCGCTCAGGAGTGGAGCAACTGCCCCTGAGCGCCCGCGAATGGTCTGCAGCTACCCGGCGGCGTGGCTGCCCGGCGACCGGCGCGGCTCTGAGACCTGCTATTTAGCGCAGCTGCCTGGCGCCGGCTCGGCCTGGGGCGCTACCGGCGGCCTGGGGCGCTTAAGCTCAGCCTCCGGCAAAGGGCGGCAATACATCCAAAGTGATGCCTTCATCTAGAACGCTGCTGCGATCGGTGGCGGGGCGCGAGTTAATCAGATAGCTACTGGCCGCCAGCACTCGGGCTAGTTCATCGCTGCGCTGTGAAAGCTGGGCCAGTAGCTGCTCTAGCGTAGTGCCGGGGCTAATTTCGATAGATTCGCTGGTGGTGGCCGCAGCTTGGGCGGCGCCAGCGAAGTAACGCACAGTTATTTGCATGGTTTCCTTGTAAATATTTTTTAGCCGGATTTAGCCGCCGATAGTGGACATTGAGCGGCGCGTTAGATTTAGCGGCTGCGCATTAGGGCCGGCGTCGCGCCCATGAGCTAGGGGCTTAAACCAGGTGGCTTGCTGCCAGGCGCTAGCAATTTCTTCATCGCTAGCCCCGCCGCGTAGCAAAGCCCGCAGATCTGTCTCTGCCTGCGCAAATAGGCAGGTCATTAGCTGGCCGTCAGCGGTTAGGCGGGTGCGGTCGCAGTCATCGCAAAATGGCCTGGTGATTGAGGCAATAATGCCTACCGTGCCGCCGGGACGCGTGGGGGTGGGGGCCACCTGCCACAGCTGGGCTGGGCGCCGATCAGGGCGGCCTAGTTCGGTTAGTTCAAAGCCGTTAGCGGCAAAAATATCCAAAATCCTTTGGGCGCTAACGATTGCCTGGCGGCTCCAAGCCTGCGCACCTAGCGGCATGTGCTCAATAAAGCGCAGCTGCCAGCCTTCACGCAGGCTCTTATCCAACAGGTTGGGCGCCACCTGTTCGATTGTGTCCGCCATGGCTACGGCGTTGACCTTAATTGGCTGTAGTCCCACCGCCGCAGCCGCCTGGATACCACGCAGGGCATCAGCAAAGCGGTCGCGGCGAGTAATAGTGGCGTAGACACTGGCGTCAATAGAATCCAGCGAAACATTAACCCGATCTAGCCCGGCGCTGCGCAGCTGGGCTGCGCGCCGATCCAGGCCTAAGCCATTAGTGGTAAGGGCCAGGTCGGGCTTAACGCCAGCGTGAGTGCGCAGTTGGGCTAGGGCCGTCACCAGCTGCTCTAAATCACGCCGCAGTAGCGGCTCACCACCGGTAATGCGGATGCGTTCAATGCCTAAGTGTTCCACCCCAATGCGCGCTAAGCGCACCAGTTCCTCAAGGCTTAGTAGCTGCTCATTTTTTAGCCACTCAAGGCCCTGTGCAGGCATGCAATAGGTGCAGCGCAGATTGCATTTATCGGTAATAGATAAACGCAGATCTCTGGCCCGGCGGCCATAGCGGTCAACCAGCTGCCCACCCGTCTCAGCGCCAGGGGCGCGTAGGGCGGGTGGGGCAGTGACTAAGCTGGGAGCGCTCACAGTGGTTTATGGCCTTTAGTCGGTGCGGTGAATTAGCGTGGCGAATGAGTTAGGCAGTGCGCAGTCTTTAGGCAGTACGGCGGATGGCTACGATAGCGCCGTCGTCGCCCTCATAAACCAGCTCATAGCTGAAGTCGCCAGGAATCTGGGAGTCAATCTGCATCAGTAGCGGGCGCGGTACATGCGGGGCAAACAGCTCCATGCCCTCACCCGGAGCCAGGGAGGCCACTGCACCCAAAATGGCGGCGTGGCGTAGCTTGGGCGGGAAGGGGCGGGCGTCTAGACGCGGCAGTTCAACCGGCGAGGCGCTGCAGCCGCAGCCGCAACCGTCGTGGCCCTGGCTGGAAACGTCGGTAACAGGGATCTGGTTCTGGCTCATTAGCTTCCTTAAAGTTTTGAGTTGTTGTGATCGGGGCGGGCAATGGGACGAAAGTATCTGTAACTAGCATAGATTGCCAGCCCACTAGAAATATTATTACGGTTTTAACTATGAAAAATAAGTCGGCTACCCCCAAGGCCGCCAACAGCGAAAAACGCGCTGCCCTGGCGCCGCGTTACCTGGCTTTATTGTTAGGTGGCGTTTGCGTAATGGCTGGGCTCGACGCCGCCCTGCTGCGGCTAAACCTGCCCGCTCCTGTAACCGGGGCGCACCTGGCCGCGCTACATGGGCCGCTGATGCTGGCAGGCTTCTTGGGCACCGTTATCAGCCTAGAGCGGGCCGTGGCCGCGCGTAGGCGCTGGGCTTGGGTGGCCCCCTATGCACACGCCGTCGGCATGTTAGCGCTGCTGGCCGGGGCCCCAAGTGCGGTAGGTAAAGGGCTGTTGCTAGTAGGGGCGCTCGGCCTAGACGTCGTCTACCTATATATTTTGCGCACCCGCGCCGGGGCTGTGGCCACCCAAATTGAAGCCCTAGGGGCGCTTAGTCTCACGCTGGGCACCTGGCTGTGGCTAATGGATAAACCTCTTGAAACCGTGGCCACGCTCTGGCTGGAATTTCTGATTTTCACCATTATCGGCGAGCGCCTAGAACTAGCCCGCGTAGCTTTTATCGGCAAAGTTGAGGGCCGGGTTTTGGGTCTGTGCCTAGCGGTGCTCTCATTTAGCGCCCTGTCCCTGGTGTGGGTGCCAGCCCAAATCTTGGCGGCCGCAGCCCTGCTAGCCCTAGCGCTCATAATGGGCTACCACGATGTAGCTCGGCGCACTGTGCGCGGGAGTGGCCAGGTACGTTTTGCCGGCGCCGCCATGCTAAGTGGCTACTTTTGGTTGGCTATTAGCGCCACGGTCTGGTGCCTTTACGGTTTTAATGGGGCTGCCTACGACGTCGTCATCCACACGGTCACAATCGGTTACGCCCTCTCAATGGTGATGGCCCACGCCTCCATTATTTTGCCTGGGGTGCTACACCGCCGCCTGCCCTACCACCCGCTTATGTATTTGCCGCTTGGCGCCCTGCACGGCGGCCTGATTGTAAGGGTATTAACCGCTAACCTTGGTGGCCTATCCTGGCAGGTAGGTGGAGCTGTTTCCATCGCCGCAATAGTGCTGTTCCTACTTATCGCAGTTACCCGGGCGGTAACTGCCAAATAGTCCGATTATGCCCAGCTAAGCAACCAAGCTCCTCGCTTCCAACCCCGCCTCGCTACCAAGAAAACTGCCATGGAAATCACCCAGCCCCCAGCCAAAAGCCCCCAACCCCGACCGCATCGGCGCACCACCCAGATAAAACGCAACGCTGTGGTGGTGGCTTGGATTTTTACTGCCCTGGTGCTGCTGGCTGGCAAATACGCTCAGCTGTGGCCAAATCTAGATGTTTGGGCACCGCTACATGCGGCCCTGCTGGGGGCCTTGGGTAGCGCTATCACTATTTGGAGCGCCCATTTTGCCGACACCCTCCTACACCGGCCCGCCTGGGGTGGAGCGCTGATGCTAAATGGGCGCCTGGGTTTGCATAGTTTAGGGGCTGCCTTGGTAATCACCGGGGTGTGCATTAATAGCCAGATCGTAATTGGCGTGGGGGCTAGCTGTGTGGCGGTGAGTGCGACGCTGGGCGTGGTGGCCATGGTGGTGCAAAAACGCCGCGCGGTGGCAGCCCGTATGGCGGCGCTAGTGGACTACTACATTTGCTCCCTCAGCTACCTAATGGTGGGGGCGCTGGCCGGCTGGTCTATTAAATACTTTGACTTTAAAGGGCAAGCGGCCTGGTCTAACCGCATGTATTTAGCCCATGTGCCGATCATGGTACTGGGGGTTTTGGGTATCACTGTGCTGGGCACACTGGTGGTGCTGTGGCCTACCATGCTGCGCACCAAGATGGAGCCGGTAGCCCCGCGTCAAGCGCAACGAGCTCTGCCCGGCCTGGCTTTAGCAGTGGCGGTGATTGCTTTTTCTGGGCTGTGGCGGCGCCTGGCTGGGATTGGGGCTCTGCTTTATCTGTTAAGCGCCGCCGCCGTGGTGGCGCCGCTGTGGCGTACCGGGGCGCGCAAAGGGGTAACTAACTATGCGGGCCTGTCTACCGCCGCCGCCTTGGCTTGGCTGGCCTGGTGCGTAATTCGTTTAGGCGTGGGGGTTTCTTACGCCGCTAACGACGACGCCGCCCGCGCGGTGGCCCACAGCCTGCGCTTAGCGGTGGTTAGCGGTTTTGCGCTGCAAATCTTGCTGGCAGCGCTTAGTTTCTTAACCCCGGTGATGCTTGGGGGAGGCCCGGCCATGTCACGCCTAACCCACGCCATTATGGACCGCTACACCTGGTGGCGGATCACCACCATTAACCTGTGCCTGGCGTTAGCTTGCCTGCCGCTGCCACCTGCGGTGCGGGGCGTAACCGGTTTGAGCGCGGCCCTGGCCGGGGCTTACTTCTTTGTGGCCGCAGGCCAAGCGATTCAGGCCCGACGCAAGGGCGACACTAGCGCCGCCCCGCCCTCCACCGTCACCTTGACTAAGGCGACTAAGGCGGCCACTGCCGGTGGCGCTAAAACCGGGGCAGCTAAGAACGCAAACGCTGCTGCGCCTACTGGCAGCGTTAAAGCTGGCAAACCAGCGGCTACCAAGCCGGCGTCGTCGGCGTCCGGGGCTGCCCAGACTGCAGGCGCCGCGCCAACTGCGACCGCGCAGAGTGCGGGGGCCACTGCTGCAACCCAAACCCCGGACCGACGCGGGGCCCTAGCCGGGCTGGTAACTGCCGCCGTCGCCGTCGTGGCTGGCGCAAGTGCCAGCTCAACCCAAACCCCGGGCGGGCTTATGGGGCTAGGCGCCGGGCAGGGCAGTGCCAGCGCTGGCGGCAGCGGCCAGGTGGTCAACGCCAACATCACCATTAAAGGCATGAGCTTTGTGCCCTCCAGTGTGGATGTGCCAGTGGGGGCGACTCTGCGTCTAACCCTGAAAAACACCGGCTCTGAAGTGCATGATTTAGTGCTGGCAACCGGGCAAACCACCGGGCGTTTAGCGGTGGGGGAGAGTAAAACCATTACGGTTAACAATGTGCGCGAGCCAATTGCTGGCTGGTGCTCGGTGGCCGGACACCGCGCCATGGGGATGGTGTTTGACGTGAAAGTGGCCGGGGTTTCCAGCAACACTAGCCACAGCGGGCACCAGCATTCGGCCAGCAGCCAAAGTGCCCAGGTGGATCTAAACTGGCAGCCGCCCAGCTACTTTAAAGCCCACGATGCACGCGCCCCACGCCCCCAGGCGGCGGGCACAGTGCACCGTCACACTCTACGCGTTAGTGAAATAACCGCCCAGGTGGGGGCGGGGGTAACCCAAAAACGCATGACCTATAACGGCGGCGTGCCAGGCCCGGTGCTACGCGGCCAGGTAGGTGACCGCTTTGAAATCACCCTGGTCAATGACGGCACCATGAGTCACTCCATTGACTTCCATGCCGGAGTGCTGGCGCCCGATAAACCCATGCGTTCAATCTCGCCGGGCCAAAGCCTGCAATACAACTTCACCGCCACCCGCAGCGGCATATGGCTCTACCACTGCTCAACTGCGCCCATGAGTGTGCACTTGGCAGCAGGTATGCATGGCGCGGTGATTATTGACCCGCCCGGGCTTAGCCAGGTGGATCATGAGTTTGTGCTGATCCAGTCAGAAATCTACCTGGGCCCTGAAGGTGGGGCCATCGATGAAGCCAAAGTGGCCGCTAAAACCCCAGATCTAATGGCGTTTAACGGCATGGCTTTCCAATACAAGTACCGCCCCTTGCAGGTGGCGGTAGGCCAGCGGGTGCGGTTTTGGCTGATGGACGCTGGCCCTTCACTGCCGTGCACTTTCCACGTGGTGGGCGGCCAGTTTGACCAGGTGTTTTATGAGGGTGCCTGGACGCTGGGTGGCCCTGACCAGATCGGTTCGCGTTGGTCAGGTGGCTCGCAGGCGCTAAACCTGGGGCCCTGCCAGGGTGGCTTTGTGGAATTCGTGCCGCCACAGGCGGGCCACTACAGCTTTGTCACTCACGCTTTTGCCGACATGGAAAAAGGCGCCATGGGTGTGCTGCATGTGCAGTAGCTAGTCACGTGCAGTAGCTAGTCACGTGCACTAGCCGTTTAGGCGCAGTCGCAAATGCCTGCCGAGCAGGTAGTTTTGTTGCGTTTTAGCTCTACCAGCCAGGCGCTAGCCAGCTGCGGGTGTAGCTTGAGCTCAGCGCTAGAAACCACCCTCACGCCGCTGGAACGCGTCAGCAGCTCAGCAATATAAGCCTCGTGAATGATGCACACCAGAGGGTGGGGCCAACCACCTTTAGCGAATGGGCAAGAGCGCAGCACTAGCTTGTTTTTGGCTAGTTCCGGCGAAAAACCCATAACCGTGAAGATGGGCCTGAGCTGGTCAATGGCGTTTTCTAGGCGCTGGGTCATGTTGGCCTCATCAGCTGGGCTTGCCGCTTCTGCGCTTGCTGCTTCTACGCTAGTGGCGACGGCGCCACTGGCGCCCTGGGTGCCGCTTTGGGCGGGTTGCGGGCAGGTTAAGCCCGCCCAGTTTTTACCTACCGCAATAGCCTGAGCCACGCCATCGCTACCTTCAGCTAAAGAAATCGCGGTAGCAGTAATAACATCCAGGTAGGTGCTTAAAATCTGGTTGGGATCCAGGGTGGTGACGCTGTAAAGCAAGGTCGGACGTCCGCGCTTACCCGTGCGCAGCGGCAGCGTGGTAACCAAGCCAGCGTTTAACAGTGCATCAAGATGCTCACGGGCAGTGTTGGGGTGCAGCTTTAAGGTTTTAGCCACCTCAGCACTGGAAATAGGCTGGCCCGCGCCCTCAACTACTTCTAAAACTCGCCTTTGCGCCGGCAACAGGCTGATTTGCGAGCGAATATCATGCAGTGATGAACGCACACTAGTTGGGTATGGAAGCGGTGAATGGGTCATGCGATGCCTCGCCAGATTGCTGGGTGGTTGGACCTTAGGCCTAGTCTACGTTACAGGTGTTTTTAAGCTTTAGTTGGATCTTGAGCATCCAAGGAGGCTGTCAGCAGGCGCCTAAAAGAATCTACCCGCCCGCAGCGAGTTTCGCGCGTGGATGCATCTTGTGCTTTAGCCGCCCACTGGTCAAGTGCACAGTCAATCACTCCAGGTTCGTGGCTGCAGCCACGTGGGCACTCTTGGGCTACCTGAGCCAAATCAGCAAAGCCGCGCAAGACGTCGTCGGCGGCCACATGCGCCACCCCAAAGGAACGCACCCCGGGGGTGTCAATTACCCAGCCGCCATCAGGATTAACCACAGCCTGCAAGTTAGTGGAGGTGTGGCGGCCGCGCCCAGTAACCTCATTGACATGCCCAGTTACTCGGTTAGCAGCCGGAACTAGGGCGTTAATCAGGGTGGATTTACCCACCCCAGAGTGGCCTACCAGCACCGAAACCTTACCGGCCAGGGCCTGACGCACCACCTCAATGCCGCTAATGCCACTTTCAGTGATAGTGGTTGCTAAACAACGCACCCCCAGGGGCTGATACAGGCTCAGCAACTCGGTGGGGTCAGCTAGATCAGATTTAGTCAACACCAGCAGCGGCTCCATGCCAGCGTCGTAGGCGGCCACCAAATAGCGGTCAATCATGCGTGGACGCGGCGGTGGATCAGCTAAAGCCGTGACCACCACCAACAAATCGGCGTTAGCCACCACCGGTTTTTGTGAACCGGCGCTGTCTCCATCCTCAGCGCTACGTAGCAGCAGGGTGCGCCGAGGCTCAATACGCACCATACGGGCTAGAGTATCTTTACGCCCCGACACGTCACCAACCACCGCCACTTGGTCGCCCACAACCACTTTGCCTCGGCCCAGCTCTCGGGCCTTCATGGCGGTAATATCGCCGCTACCATCCTTAGTTAGGGATGGGTCATCTAGGTGAATACGGTAATGGCCGCGATCAATACGGGTAACCATGCCGGTGACGGCATCAGCATGAGCCGGGCGCACCTTAGTGCGTGGACGCGAACCCTTACCGGGACGCACCCGCACACGCGGATCATCGGTACCAATATCGCGTCTAGCCAATAGCCTCTCCTGCACTCTTAAGCATGTCGGCCCAAAGCTGGGTGAATGTGGGCATGGTTTTGGTGGTGGCACCCACATCATCCAGGCTAATTCCAGGCAAATTTAGACCCATAATAGCCGCGAAAGTTGCCATGCGGTGATCGGCGTAAGCCTCCAAGCTGGCTGGGTGCAAATCACAGGGATGGAAAACTAAATAATCCTGGCCCTCATCCACGTTCCCCCCAAGTTTGCGGGCCTGGGTGGCAATGGCCGCTAAACGGTCAGTTTCATGGCCACGCAGGTGCCCAATACCCCAAATCTTGCTGGGCTGGCCCTGACTGGCAGCCACTAAAGCTAGCGCCGCCATGGTGGGTACCAGCTCGCCTTCCGCGCTGGCATCACGCTCAATGCCGCGCAGGGCGCCGCTGGAGCTAACTTGTAGCATGCCCTGATCCAGCTGCACCTGGGCGCCGAAAAGCTTAAGGATTTCCACCCAGTTAGCCCCCACCTGGGTGGTGTGGGTGGGCCAATGCAAAATCCGCACCTGCCCGCCCGCAGCGGACACCAGCGGCGCGGCAATAAAAGGCCCCGCATTGGAAAGATCAGGTTCAATCACGCTGCAACCCCCGCGCGGGCGCCCACTAACGCACCAGCTCAGCTGCTCGGCGCGGTAATCCTCAGGAGCCTGCACTTGCAGGCCGCATTGGCGCAAGCTGGCCACGCTCATCTGCAAATGCGGAACAGATACCAAAGGCTGCTTAGCGCTGACAGTTAAGCTTTGCGCCTTGGCCCCCAGGGGTAAAGCTGCCCCTAGATACAGCAGGGCAGAGACAAACTGGCTCGATTTAGAGCCATCGACCTGCACCTGTAGCTGCTCTTGGGGTTTTAGGCCAGCGCCATGGATAGTGAAAGGCAAACGCCCGCGCTGCCCATGCCACTCAAAGCTGGCCCCTAACGCCTCTAGGGCATCGGTTAGCGGCTCCATAGGCCGAGCCAAAGCTGCCTGATCACCGGTGAAAGTCAAGCTAACGCCCAGGGCCAGTGCCAGAGGCGGCACAAAGCGCATCACTGTGCCCGCCAGCCCACAGTCAATAACCGGGGTGGAGTTGTCAGGCGGCAGGCCCGCTGGTTTTTGTACCCGGCTTGTTTCTGGAGCGGCTGAGTCTGTCTTGGGCGAGGCTGGGCCTGCCGGTTTTTGGCCAGCAGCCAATGGGGTTACCTGTAGCAGATCACCATGCCAGGTAAAGCGAGCCCCTAAAGTCTCTAGCGCCGCGCGCATCAAGGCAGTGTCGCGGCTTTCCAACAGCCCCTTAATTTGGCTGGGGGTATCGGCCAGCGCCGCCAGTAGCAATGCGCGCGCACTTAAAGACTTAGAGCCCGGCAGTGAAACAGTGGCGTCAATCGGTTCACTTGGGGTAGGGCAGGGCCAAGCTTGCATCAGCCCTGCTCTTTGCGACGACGCCGGCAGCAACGTCCCGGGCCGTGGCCATGTCCCTGAATCCCATGTGCGTGCCCGTGAGGCTGCTTGCCGTGCTTGTGGCACTGGCCCGGCTGACCATGATTGTGCTTGTGGCAGTGACCGTGACCGGGGTGAGAGCCATGTGTCTTGCCGTTACAGCCCTGGCCAGCGGCGCCGTCGTCGACAACAGCAACCCGCTTAAGCTTGCGACGCTGGCAAGCGGCCACCCCCAAAGCCAACAAACCGGCACTAAGCGCAGCCCCACGCAGCGCCGGAGTCAGCGACACCACCAGCTGCCGGCCATTGAAATAAGTGGAATTAATCAGCGTAACCGGCACATTCAAAGCCGCCAACGTATAGGCACTAGCCGCAGGGGCAATCGACAAACTCAAAGCCGTCCCCGCAACCGCGCTAACCGCCCCAGTAGCTGTAGCAGCCTTTTCAACCAGTGCCACCGGCGGCGTGGTTAAACCATAAGAACCTGCATATTCCAGCAAACCTTGAGCACGCTGGGCATGTTCATCACTATTAACCACAGCATCCAAACCATCAATGATGAAAGGCACAGCCGCTAAAGGACGCAAGAAAGGCAAAAGCACGCTCATAAACCCCATTGTCTCAAATAGGCCAGCATTGCTGATAGAGAAACCCTAAACAGACGGGAATCACCGCCGCCTCCAGCGCGTTTAAGCCGGCATGAAATCACGATCCACCCGGCGCGTCACGCCCGTAACCGCTAGGCTGGTAAGTGATGAGTGAACAAACAACCGAAACGGACGCGCAGCGCTCAGCACGCTTCCAGGCGGACGCTCTGCCCTACCTCGACCAGCTTTACGGGGCTGCCCTACGCATGACCCGCAACAGATCTGACGCCGAGGACCTGGTTCAAGACACCTATATGAAAGCCTTCGCAGCTTTCAACCAGTACCAGGACGGCACCAACCTGAAAGCCTGGCTGTACCGGATTTTGACCAATACCTTCATCAACTCCTACCGCAAAAAGCAACGTCAGCCCATGCAGGCAGATTCAGACTCTGTTGAGGACTGGCAGCTGCACCGGGCCGCCAGCCACGACTCGGTAGGACTACCCAGCGCGGAAGACTTCGCCCTGGACTCCCTGCCCGACAGCGAAATCAAATCTGCCCTGCAAGAGCTCAGCGAAGACCGCCGCCTGGCCGTGTACCTAGCGGATGTTGAAGGTTTCTCCTACAAAGAGATCGCCGAAATCATGGATACCCCGCTAGGCACGGTTATGTCGCGTTTGCACCGAGGACGCGCCCAGCTGCGCGAGTTACTAGCCGACTATGCACGTGACTACGGTTACAAGCAGAACGCTGAACCTAGCGCAGCCGCTGTGAAGGAGGAAACTCATGCCTAAAACCACCGCGAAAGGCTGTTCCTGCGCCGAGACTTTAGCGCACCTACACGCCTTTGTTGATCGCGAATGCGACGAACAACTCACCGCCCGCCTGCAGGCCCACGTGGCCGGGTGCTCCCACTGTAAAGCTCAGGCCGACGCCGTACGTCACCTACAGGGTCTGTTGCGCTCGCGGTGTGCTGAGCAGGCCCCGCAATCCCTGGTAGAGCGGGTACGTACCCAGCTGGCGGTGGTTAGCTCTACTTGCGCATGTACTCCTAGCCTGTGTGAATGCGGCCATGGAGGGGCAGAAAGGCGCACCACTACGGTGACTACTTCCACCAGGGTGGTTAGCGATTCGGCTGTAGCCAGCGTATCTCGCTCGGTGACCTACCGCAGTTAGCGGTGCTTGTCACTTGGTGGCATGGCGTCGAATGTGTAAAAATAGCCTAGTTATATGCCCCCTCGTGGGGTGTTAGTCCCTATTACGAGGAGGCCAGTATGTCCAAGCGCGGTCGTAAGCGTAAGGCCCGTGCCAAGGGCGGCGCTAACCACGGTAAGCGTCCCAACGCCTGAGTAAAACTTAGCGCTGAGCACCCAAGGTGCTCAGCGCTTTTTGTGGGTTATAGGACAAAACGTGTTGGTTTTGTGGTGACTTTTCGGCTTTTTGGTGCG